>TARA_R110002111_G_scaffold153375_1_pt1 | contig 251900 bp, 189 predicted proteins | sample TARA_R110002111 | Tara Oceans TARA_R110002111 (sample SAMEA4397363) | marine metagenome | biome: Polar Biome; feature: [ZZZ] marine water layer (ENVO:01000295); material: water (ENVO:00002006), including particulate matter (ENVO:01000060) such as... | depth 199 m
CTGTTTCGGTGATTGTTTCACAGCGTGATTACTCCTGTCAAATTGGCACTCTATTTTCAGTAATAGAACCCTGCGCAAATCTCGTGCCAAACGGCAGGGGATAACCACCTCAAGCTAAAGTAAGTGCCATTAGGCGTTAGCCGCGGTTCATGTCGAACCTGATTAAGATTGCGTAGAATCACCGGTCACTTATTTCCCAAACGTAATCACCTGCCGGACGGCGGCGCCGGTGGCGAGGACGTCGAAGGCGGCGTTTATTTCGTCGAGTTGGATCGTGCGTGAGAGGAGTTTGTCGACGGGGAGCAGGCCGGCTTCGTACATGGCGATGAAACGGGGCAGATCACGGCGGGGGACGGCGGAGCCCATATAGGAGCCTTTGATGGTGCGTTCTTCGGCGACCAGACTGACGGCGGGGATCGAGAACATTTTGTCCGGATGAGGGAGCCCCATGGTGATGGTGGTGCCGCCGCGTCTGGTGGCGGCGTAAGCCTGTTGCAGGACGCGTTCGTTGCCGACACTTTCGAAGGCGTAATCGACGCCGTTGAGAATGTCTTTGATTAAAGCGACCGGGTCTTCGTCGCTGGCGTTGATCAGGTGCGTTGCACCGACCTGTTCCGCCAGTTCCAGTTTATCGGGGAGCAGATCGATGGCGAAAATCGTTTCGGCACCCGCGGCCCGGGCACCCATGACGGAGCTTAAGCCGACGCCTCCGAGACCGAAGACGGCGACGCTGGAACCGGGTTCGACTTTCGCGGTGTTGACGACCGCACCGACGCCGGTCATCACGGCGCAGCCAAACAGGGCGGCGGTGCTGAGGGGGAGTTGCGAGTCGATTTTGATCAGTGATTCCTGGGCGACAACTGTGTGTTCGGCGAAGGCGGCGACGCCGAGGTGATGGTTGATTTCCTGACCGGACAGACTGCGAAAGGGACGACGGCCGGAGAGTAAGGTGCCGGCCGTGTTGGCGGCAGCACCCGGTTCACATAACGCGGGACGACCGGTGGCGCAAGGCAGGCAATGGCCGCAGAGGGGAACGAAAGAGAAAACGACGTGGTCATCGGGTTTCAGATCGTGAACCCCCTGCCCGACTTCGCGGACGATGCCACTGGCTTCGTGGCCCATGACCATCGGCATGATGCGCGGTCGCGAACCGTCGATGGTCGAGAGATCCGAATGACAGAGGCCGGCGCCTGCCATTTCAACGAGGACTTCACCGGGGCCGGGATCGGCGAGTGTGAGTTCTTCGATGACCAGCGGTTTCGATTCGGCATAGGGGGTCGATTTTTGCATTTCATAGAGAACAGCGGCTCTGGTTAACATGGCGAGCGTTCCTTTGACAGTGATCTGATTCCTGGCGACTTTTGTTTACCATCGTGACAGATTGGTTTCATTATGGCAAATCCAAATTGTGAGCCGTTTTCTGAAACGGAAATGATGACCTCGGATGGGATGTTACTCAAATACCGTCAAAGAACAAGCGCTGCCTGAGCAGTTCCCGGTTTGCACATGTTTTTTCGCTTGTGAACCGCTGATGAAGTTCGAGGAACCGCTGGTGAGCTTCCTGGATGATGTTGCGAACGCCTGCGACAGCGCATAAATAAGCGAGGTGAATAGAGTGAACTTCACGGAGTGGCGAAATTGAATATACTCTACCATTGTAGCGTGAAACGCACGTCGAAAACTTAAGGGCATTGGTTTTTCTGTTTGTGCTGCATTTTGAATTAATTGAGCTAACTGCTGTAAACAAAGGTTGATGAATGAAGTGGGAAGATTGTGTTTCGCGCGCGACGCATATATTGAATAGTTTCTTTTCCTTCGGGATGCTGTCAAGCTGTTCAATCGGAAGTAAGTTCAGGGTGTGTGCAGTCGGATACGCTTAGTGGTTCGCCTTGGTTTCGAGTTGGCGCTCGTTTTCATTTCGGTATGCTGTTATACTGCCGCATTCAAAAAATGCTCACTGACTCTGATGGAAAGCTGAAAAACTAATGGCCAGTGTGGAACCGACCAATTCGTATGTTCGTTATCGCGTGATCTTTGCCTGCATGCTGATGGCGGTTCTGTTGTATCTGGATCGCTTCTGTATCTCCTTCGCCGAGGTGTTCATCAAAGATGAGCTGGGATTAAGCGATCGGCAGATTGCGATTATTCTGGGTGCCTTTTTTGCGTCTTATGCATTGTGTCAGGTGCCTTCCGGCTGGTTAAGTGACCGCTTTGGTGCCCGGACGATGCTGACCATTTATATTCTGATGTGGTCTCTGTTTACCGCACTGACCGGGTTTGTCACCGGTTTTATCATGCTGCTGGTGCTTCGACTGGGGTTTGGCATCGGGCAGGCGGGCGCATATCCGACCAGTGCGAACCTGGTGAGTAAATGGATGCCGCTTTCCGAACGGGGGTTTGCCAGCAGTCTGGTTGCTGTCGGCGGACGATTTGGGGGTGCTTTAGCGCCTGTGTTGACGGCGTTCCTGATTGTGTTATTCGTGCCAATGTCGGTCTCTTCGGATCTGGAATCCGGGGATATTATGAATCCGCACAATCTGGCGAAGACGTTTCTACAGCGGGTGGATGAGAAACAGGTTTTTGAAACAAAAATCTACGCGAAGCTCACGCCGGGAGACAGGGAGTATCTGAACGCTGCCGCGTCCAATCCAGAGATTGTGCCGGGTACGGCTGTCGAAGGCGATTTTGTCGCGAATCTGAATTCCATTTTGCAGAAAGACGTTCTGTATGATCCGACGGACTTTGAAGGGCTGAAGCTGAATCAACAGGCGGAACAGTTGCTGAATGTGAGCCCCTCTGAGATGAACGTTGATCAGAGTTCCCGCTTGAACCGGCTGTTATTTGAGGCCCGCTATTATTCTGATGTGCGCAAGGTACAGGGAAAAGGCTGGCGGAAAATGATGATGTTTTATGGCGTGGTGGGGATCGTGATCGCGGGGATTTTCTGGTGGCTGGTTCGTGATTATCCGCGGGCGCATGCGTCCTGCTCCGCGCGGGAACTGGATTTGATTGAACACGGTCGTCTGGAAGAAGATAAAGATCATACGAAAGATATTGGCGGCATTCCGTTGAAAGCGATTATGAAGAATCGAAGTCTCTGGCTGCTTTCGCTGGCGCAATTCTGCACGAATGTGGGCTGGTTGTTTCTGGTTACCTGGCTGCCGCGTTATCTGGATGAGACGTATCATGTGCCTTTGAAAGAGCGGGGAACGATGGTCACGATTGCGCTGGCGGTCGGCTGGTTCGGAATGCTGGCCGGTGGTCGCTCGACGGACTGGTTGATGAAACGCATCAGTCTGCGCTGGAGTCGTGTGCTGCCGATTGCTGTCTCACGGTTTATTGCGATGGGCGCGTATCTGCTGTGCATGCTGGATATTTCACCCTGGACGGCAGTGGTCCTGTTTTCGGTGGTCGCCTTTTCGACGGACTTTGGTTCGGCTCCGATGTGGGCGTTTAACCAGGATATCGCCGGCAAACACGTTGGCTCGGTGCTGGGGTGGGGAAATATGTGGGGTAATCTGGGGGCGGCTGTGGCTCCGTATCTGATGATCATTGTGATCGGCGAAGTGCATCACTGGAACATGGCGTTTATTACCTGTGCGATTGCGTTTTTCATCGCGGGAGTGGCATCGCTGGGTGTCGATCCGGCGCAGACTCTGGTTGTGGAAACGGATGCGGGGGGAGGATTGGAGACTGCATCGTCATAGACTGGAAGTGAGGAGAAAGAAAAGCGTTCTCTTCTTTGAACGCTTGCTCTGCCATTTCCTGTTGTCTGGCGACAACCCCGAATTGCATTCGGGGCCACCCTTGTTAGTTAAAAACCTGTCGGGAAGGAGACGCTTAATTGCTTTTTGCGAGGGCATCGAGTTCGGCCAGTTTGAGTTGGATGCTGAGAATATAGGGCATTTTGTCTTTTTCCCAGTGACCGTAGGTGGTGATGACAAAGGTGCCATCGGGAAGGATTTCGACGCCGGGGTACGCACAGTCGGCCCCTTTGGTGTTGTCTTTCAGACGCACATGGTATTGCCCTTCATTGCCTTTGACGAGATCGTCGTAGGTGCCGACCCAGGCGACCCAGTCGCCTTCACTGGGAGCGGTGTGACCTTTGGGAGTTTTGCTGCGGAACGAAATCAGCAGTCGCCCGTCGGGAGCGTATTTGCCGGTATGGCGATCGCCGTTTAAGGATCCGGGCAGATCGCGGGGAGCGGTCCAGGTCTTGCCTTCATCGTTGGAGAAGATGATTTGCGAGTTGTGACGACGACTGTTTTCGCGGAGGAGGATGGCCAGTTGTTTTCCGTCGGGAGAACGAATGATGCCGGGTTCGCAGATATGATACTCGGAGGATTTATGGATTGCTTCAGGATTCGACCAGGTCAAGCCGCCATCTGTGGAAAGCGTTTTATAGAGCGTGAAGGCGATCGGCGATTCCTGTTTGGAATCTTTCGAGATGAAGCGGCCGTCGTCGTGAAACAACGCCATGTAATGGCCTTTGCCGGTATTCAGTGGTTCGACACAACCCATGACCACGATGCCCCCCCAGTCGCCAACCTGTTTGAGTTCGCTCCAGGTCAGGCCGTCGTCTTCCGAGACCGCCATCCGTGTGGGATAGAGGCCGGAGAACATGATGATTCGTTTTTTACCGTTCGCATCAATGACCCGATGCAGGGTTGGCACTTCTCTGGAGGTCATCCAGGATTCGGGAGTTGGCAGACGCTCGCTCCACGTCTTGCCGGCATCGGTGGAGCGCTTATAAACAATGCCCCCTTTTCCGTGTCCTTTGGGATAAACGCAGAGGATGGTTTTGTTGTCTTCCAGCAGGACGGTCGTGGGATGCCCGAGGTACTGGCCTTCTTCCCGATCGACTACTGTCTGACGATGCGCCTGTTCGTTAAGGTCGATGTAAGGAATGGAAAAACCGGGCTGTTGCGGTTTCGCTGTTGCCTCTGCCGGTTCAGCAGCAATCGAGGCATTCAGGCTGAAGCAGATCAAAGTGGCGAAAATCAGAATTCGACTCGTATGGGCGGGCGCTTTCAGTAACATGACAAGTCCTCACTTCAGGGAACGCAGTTGTAACTCAGGGCTGGAAATCAGAGCGATTCCTTTTTCGACTGGTGTTTATTCAGACTAACGAGGAAGGCAAGCTCATTCAATATCCGTTCACAGAATATGTCCGGGGCGCAGCTGAGAAAGCCGTTTCCGGTGAGGCAATGCTGCTCGGGCGTGGAACGGTGCTGATGAGCGAGTCGATTCGTTGAATGATTTGGCTTGGATACCGCCGGAAATACCGAAAAACAGGGCAATAAAGCGTATCAGGGAGCCTTTTTTAAATATTATATTGTTATTCCCGGTTTTTCCCGATACGATATAAAGCATGCTTGATGTATCTAAAGCTGGTACAACAAGATACACGACAGAGAACCTCGGCCTGCGCGGCTAATTCCCACCTGACTTTTATCATCGTAGAACATGACTATGAAAACTTTGCAAAAAGTGACAAGCGTCATCGTAATCACGAGCCTGTTCGGTTTGCTGATACCTGAGCTTTCCGCAGCGGAACCGCAGCCGAATCAGCAGGGGCTTGATTTCTTTGAAAAGAAGATTCGTCCTGTTCTGATTCAGCATTGTTATGAATGCCATTCCGCAGACACGAAAAATCTCAAAGGGAGTCTGCTGCTGGATTCAAAACAGGGAACGTTAACGGGAGGCGATTCGGGAACGGCTCTTGTGCCTGGGAAACCGGATGAAAGTCTGCTGCTGGAAACATTGCGTTATGGCGAAGAGAGTTATCAGATGCCTCCCAAAGGGAAGCTTCCCGACGAGGTGATTGCCAATTTTGAAAAGTGGATCGCGATGGGGGCGCCTGATCCCCGCGAGACAAAAACAGCGAGCAAAGTGAAAACCGAAATTGATTTTGTGAAGGCACGCGAGTTCTGGTCTTTTCAGCCGCCTCAGAGTTACTCTGCTCCGCAGGTGAAACGACAGGACTGGCCGGTGAATAAAATTGATTACTTCATTCTGGCGGCACAGGAAGCAAAAGGTTTTACTCCGGCGCCTGCTGCGGGGAAACAGACCCTGATTCGCCGGGCCTTTTTTGACTTGATTGGCCTGCCCCCGACACCGCAGGAAGTCGAACAGTTTGTGAAAGACACCTCGCCTGAAGCGTACGCGCATCTGATTGATCGCCTGCTGCAGTCGCCGCATTATGGGGAGCGCTGGGGCCGTCACTGGCTGGATGTGGCGCGGTATGCAGAAGACAATACAAACATGGGGCCACATAACGGGCCTTTTCCTCACGCCTATCGATATCGCGACTGGGTCATCAAAGCGTTGAATGATGATATGCCTTACGATGAATTTATCATCCGTCAGCTCGCGACCGATTTTCTGCCGGAAACCGGCCCGGAAGATTATCCGGCCCTCGGTTTTATGGGACTCGGGCCTTCCTATCACAAGGAAGTCGCGCTGTCGCAAGTGACGTTGGAAAATCGTTACGCTGACGACTGGGAAGACCGCGTCGACAGTTTGTGTCGTGGACTGCTGGGGCTGACGATGGCCTGTGCCCGCTGTCACGATCACAAATATGATCCGTTGACTGTGGAAGACTATTATGGCATTGCGGGCGTGTTCGCCTCAGTCCGACAGACGACGCGGCCGATTATTTCCGATGCCGAAATCGCGAAAACTCAGCCTGCCCGCGATAAAGTTGAGGCGTTGACAAAACAGAGTACAGATCTGACGGCCGCAATCAAAGAATTAACCAAGCGAAATACTGAGTTAAAAGAACTGATTAAACAGGCGGGCAAAACAGAGTTTCCGTTGATCGCGCCGCGGCCCGATTTGAAGAAAGAGACTTCGATCAAATTTCCCATCCCGCCGGAAGAACTCAAGCAGAAGACGGCGCTGATTGCCGAGCACGACAAAACAATTAAAGAGAACAAAGCAAAAATTGAAGACATCAAAAAAACGACGCCGGGTTTTGAGCTGCCGCTGGCCAATGCCTTGACGGAAGAGCAGATTCGAGTCGAAGAGATCACCGAAGACAAGATGAAGATCGTGTATTATCCGAACAAACCCCGGGACTTGAATGTGTTCATTCGCGGAAATGCCGGGAACCTGGGGAAAGTGGTTCCGCGTCGTTTTGTGAAAGTGATTTCCAGTGAGAAAACGGAACCTTTCAAAAACGGAAGTGGTCGCCTGGAGCTGGCCCGATATATTGCCAGCCGTGATAATCCTTTGACGGCACGGGTGATGGTGAATCGGGTCTGGCAGCATCATTTCGGTGAAGGTCTGGTCGATACGCCCAGTAACTATGGTAAAACCGGTTCGCTGCCCAGCCATCCGGAACTGCTGGATGATCTGACGGTCTGGTTTATGGATCAGGGGTGGTCGATCAAAAAGCTGCATCGGCTGATGATGCTGTCGGCGACGTATCAGCAGACGTCCAGCGTGGTGTTATCGGAAGCGCAGATGAAACTGGATCCTGATAATCGGCTGCTCTCGTATTTCAATCGCAAACGACTGGAAGCGGAAGTCTACCGCGATGCTTTGCTGGCTGCGGGAAAGAATCTGGATGCGACGCAGGCGGGGCCTTCGGGTGACATCGATGATCCGACCTTTCATCGACGCGGGATTTACGCCACGGTTTCCCGCCATAAACTGAGTACTTTCCTGCAGTCGTATGATTTTCCGGATCCTGCGATTCATGCCGCCCGTCGATCGAAAACGACGACGCCTTTACAGCAGTTGTTCGTTTTGAATTCACCCTTTGTGAGTCAGCAGGCGCAGCAGCTGGCGAAACGCTTAGAGGGTGAATCGTCCGAAAAACGCATTGATGGGGTTTATAGGACGTTATTCTCGCGTGAACCGTCGCCTAAGGAAATGCAGATTGGTTTGCAGTTTCTGGAACAGGGAGATGACGGCTCTACGAACGAACCTGCTCCTTCAGCTGAGCAGATTCCGACCTTTGCCGGGAAACGTATGAAAGCGACAGTGCAGGATCTGGGCGATCAATATTCGGTGGAACTCTGGGTGAAGAATCAGATTCCGAATGACCAGCGCGTGATCACCGGTTATTTCTTCTCGCGCGGAAAAGACTCCGCCCCCAAGGCGGCCGGCGATCATCTGGGCATTTCCGGAAAATATAAACAGAATAAAGAGGGACGTCTCTTTTTCTTTAACGGCGATCAACATCGGCAGTCGCTCTTCGGGAATTCTGTGATTCAGCCGGGAACGTGGAATCATGTTGTTTTCATTCGAGATCAGCAGCAGATTCTGGTTTATCTGAACGGGAATACGAAACCGGAGATCTCCGGTGAAGCGAAACCTGGATATGAAGCGGGGATTTCTGAAGTGATCATCGCAGGGCGGAATGATAATTTTTCGAATTTTGAAGGCCAGCTGGGCGCGGTTGCTCTGTTTAAGCGGGTGCTGACTCCGAATGAAGTTCAGAAACATTTTCAATCCGCCAAACCGAAAAAAGACCAGCTAAACCATGCGGAATATGTCGTTTCCATTTTAGAGTCTGATCCCCTTTCCTGCTGGCCTTTACGGACTGACAATCCGAATCTTTCGCAGGCACTTGATATTACAGCGAATAAAAACAATGGTGTTTATGAAGGTCGGCAAGAGACGGACCCTAAGAAGCTCACGCCGTGGCAGCGCTACTGTCAGGCTTTGTTATGCAGTAATGAAATGATGTTTGTTGACTAACGACCGCTTCGTGTTAATGAATCAATCATCTTTTCATCCTGAATTGATAAAGAGACCCAGAAAATGATCAATTTTAATCGACCGGAAAGTTTCACCCGACGAGAAATTCTGCAGAAAGTCGGGGGCGGCTTTGGCATGATGAGTCTGGCCGGCATGCTGGCGGCTTCGGAGGCGGCCCCTAAAAACGTTCCGCAGCAGATGCCGCACTTTGCGCCCAAAGCAAAGCGGGTGATTTTTCTGTTCATGAGCGGCGGCCCTTCCCAGGTGGATACGTTTGACCCGAAACCTGCTTTAAAAAAATATGAAGGTCAGCGACCCAAGTCAGCTGATATCAGAACCGCATCGAAAACGACGGGGCTGCTCCCTTCTCCCGTTAAGTTTATCAATGCCGGGAAATCCGGGATTCCGGTTTCGGAGCACTTCAGCCATCTCGCAAAACATATCGACGATATGGCCATCATTCGTTCGATGCATACTGATTTTCCCAATCATGCGCCTGCGCTGTGCATGATGAATCTGGGAACGCTGACGCCCACGCGGCCCAGTATGGGTTCGTGGCTGACGTATGGTTTGGGAACGGAGAATCAGAACTTGCCCGGTTTCCTGGCCTTGTGCCCGGGCAAGCCGGTGGTTGGTCCCAAATTATGGGGGAGCGCTTTCCTGCCAGGAAAACATCAGGCAACGCACATCAATAATAAGGATCTGACTCCCGAGCAGATGATTCCCTACCTGAAGAACGAAGTGTTATCTTCAGACGAACAGAAGAAACAGCTGGATCTGGTCCAGGCGATCAATCAGCAGCATCTGGTGAATAGAGTAGGCGACAACGATCTGGAGACGCGGATTAAATCGATGGAACTGGCTTACCGGATGCAGTTTGCTGCGACGGATGCGTTTGATATCTCGCGCGAACCTGAGCAACTGCAGGAAGCGTATGGCAAAAGCGAGTTTTCGAAGGCCTGTCTGCTGTCCCGTCGCCTGAGTGAACGCGGCGTGCGTTTCGTGCAGGTTTATTACGGAAACGGGCAGCCTTGGGATACTCACAGTAATCACGATAAGAGTAACGAACGCTTGTGTAAAGACGTCGATCAACCGATCGCACAACTGTTGACTGATTTAAAACAGCGCGGATTGCTGGATGAGACGCTGGTTGTCTGGGGGGGCGAATTTGGTCGAACGCCCACTGCCCAAGGGGGCATTAATGGCCGCGATCATAATCCGTTCGGATTCTGCATGTGGCTGGCCGGAGGCGGTATCAAAGGGGGGACGATTCACGGGGCCTCGGATGAATTCGGTTTTCGTGCGATGCAGGACAAGGTGCACGTGCATGACCTGCATGCCACGATTCTGCATCTGATGGGCATCAATCATGAACGGTTAACCTATCATTACTCAGGCCGGGACTTCCGTCTGACGGATGTGGCGGGTGAGGTTGTACAAAACATCATTGCCTGAGTGTCTAAGTCAGGCAATGTTTTCCCGTTAAAGACAGGTTGCGATTCTTTTTCAGAACTTCACAGATACGCCTCTTTTATCTCCTCCTCATATAATATATAATATACACAAAGTGTTAGTGTAATTATTGTAAGCCTTTACAGGCCATTCGAGGAAATGTCATGTCTACCACCAATCTACCGGGGTCGTTCACTTTGGTTCCCAGGGGGAATATCCGTGAGGTTGTTGTGCAACGGATTCTGGCCGCTGTGATACGGGGTGATTTTCCGATTGGTCATCGGATGGTGATTCAGAATCTGGCGGAGCAATTCGGTGTGAGTGCGACTCCCGTGCGGGAAGCACTTGTGGAACTGGCTTCGATTGGCATTGTTGAGAATCTTCCTAATCGCGGTGCGGTAATGCGTGAATTTGGAGTCGCGCAGATCCGTGAAATCTATCAGCTGCGCAGAATCCTGGAAGTGGAAGCGGTTCGTACGGCGTGTGGGAAAATTGAGCCTCGTCTGCTGTCTGATCTGGCGACAGAATTTGCCGCGATCACGAAAGAGCCTCGCGATAAAAACTGGTCTCAAAAAGCAATGTCCCTCGATATCAGATTACACAGTCTGATCGCCGCGCATTGCGGCAGTATTCGTCTGCAAGATGAGCTGCGTCGGTATAACACACTGGTTCAGGCGATCCGTGAAGTGGTTGACAACGAGAGCCAGGCTCAGGAAATTGCGCTCTCGGATCACGCAGAAATCATCAGTGCTTTACAGTCCAGCGATTGTGACAAAGCGGCACAGGAAATGGAACAACACATCCGTAAAACAGCAAATCTGGTCGAAAAACTGATGCAGGAACGTCTGCAGCATAAATAAGTTGATTGCGCTAGAGGACTTATTTTAAATCAAACTGGAATTGATTTTCTTGGTCAGGGACCACTTTCGCTTGCAGTTTGGAAACACTCGCATCAGAGTACTGCCGGGGAATCATCTGCTTTAGTTCCGGTGGAGTTTGTTCCTGAGTCAGGACACCACCGGCGGACACGATTTGATCAGCCTCAGTCACTTTGGTGTGATATTCTTCTTCCGTCATTTTGCCCGGCGGGACCATTTTCAGAACAGTAACCGTGTAAGTCCCGGGGATCACCCCTGCTCTTTCAGTCCTCGCTCCAAAATATGATTTCAGTTCGAAGTGACCCATATCATCGGTGGTGGCGTTCGCCGTTGCGCTGCCAGGTTTCTCTGCAGGATTGGAGAAGATAATGGATGCCTGTTTTAAAGGTTCGCCATTATAGAGCACGGTTCCTGTTACCGGTACGGTTTCCGGAAGGTCCTCCGCGGCGGATGAGCAACCGGCAATCAAAGCCAGGGACAAAAGACAACATAATAAACGTGTTTGAGGTAACAAATTCGAACAGAACATATTGAGGGACCTCTACAATTCCGAGCATTGAATTGTGATTTCTGATCCCTGAAAGAGGAATTCAGGGATCACGAAACGCTGGTTGGGAACTGACTTCTAGAATTCGCCGATGGTTTCGCTTCCCTGCTTTGTGCCAAGGGCACCCCAGATGCCATAATTACTGGGACCACTGGTGGCGGGTGCCACTCCCAGATTTCCTGTATCGATATTTTCACTGACAAAGCGAACGGCCCCGTCAGCCATCAGAATGTGAGCGCCTCCTTCATGGTAACTGCTGGCGCTGGCAAGGGCCCAACTGTCGCCGTGTGTATTGGACATGCAGGAGGGACTGTTCGGGGGGAGAACCGTGCAGAATCCGGCAAAATGAGGTTGTCCGTGTTGCCACATACCTCCCATGTGCCTGTCTGTCTGGACGCTCTGACCTGTATTGTAGAGGCCTCCACTGGCTTTTTCATAACAGGTGTTCGGAGCTGTTAAAACGGTACTTACACCGTTGGCAGCCAGCCCACGCACATCGCGGGCATTTCCTGAATAGATGCCTCGTTCTGCCAGCATGATGGTATTACTGCTTCCATCAAGAAGATCGCGCATACTCGTTTTGGATTGGAAACCAAACATGCCACGCGTGTCCCTGACTCCCCAGTTATTAATGGTATCTCCCATACAGAAGACATAACTTTGCGGAACCGTCCAGCCAAAGCCGCGATAGTCGGCGGGATTGGGGTTCGAGGGACAGAGAATTAAAGAGAGCTTGGCTTTCCAGGGAGCATAGCCACTATCGTCTCTTGAAGAACCAAAGGCCGGGTAAGTTCCCAATGGTGAGGAAATTTGATTAAACAGAGGTGCCTGATCGAAGTACGGTAACAGAGCGACAAATCCACTGATCCGGCTTTCATTACCGCTTCCAAAAGTACCTGTGGCACAACCGTCTGTGATCGGGGCACCACCAAAGCAGCGACCATTTGCGGTTCCCCCCATCATGTGAACAAAAACGCGAAATGTGTCGTGATAGTTGTGCAACGCCAAACCGAGTTGTTTGAGATTATTTTTGCACGTCGATCGACGAGCCGCTTCGCGCGCCTGTTGCACGGCAGGTAACAGAAGTGCAATCAAAATGGCAATGATCGCAATGACGACCAGCAGCTCGATGAGGGTAAACGCGTTACGTTTACGATTCTGGGAGATCAACATTTTCACACCCCTTTTAGCAGATGAAGGAAAAAGAGAAAGATACAAAAGTAAGGATATCGAATATAAAATCAATGATACGATATATTATATATGATATATATTGTCATGTGGGGTCAATAGGAAACACGCCCATTTCTGAGACTTTTTGTGAAATCGACTTTGATTGTGTGATGTGACTGATGAGCAGGATTGCCTTTTATCAGTGCGGGAAATTGAAACCTGCTGAATCCGCTTTGGCCGACCCGTTCAAAAAATCTGTAAAGAGCGAACTTTTTATCTGGTGAGGGCGTCCTGATAGACATCAACGTTTATTCGCTTGTATTTCTTAAAAAACGGGTGCCAGAGTCATGTTACAGCGTCGCGGGTTTGATTTGGAGATGCGTGATACTCCGCTTATCTCAAGCATATGAGAGGAATCCCGGATTCCGCTTCGTTTTTTGTGCCTGTCGGGATTGGTGGCTGAGACGGTTTAGCGGCGATTTGAAGAAGCGCAGACGAGAATTCGAGCACCTCCCGATCTACTAAAAATGGGCCGTTTCTTATGTCTGTTGGTCTGACGGACAGGATACCGACCTTTCACGTCGGAGAGGCAGGGTTCGACTCCTGCGGCTTCCGCTTTTTGTTGAAATTCGATATGGTAATTACAGTGTAATGGATCTGTGATCTGTACACGGCACTGTGACTATGAAAGAGGTAGGTTCTAATCCCCCAGGCACTCCTTTTTGTTTAGAAGATCAGGATAAAATCATGGTATCATCCACGCTGGAACGACCAACGCTGATACTCAATCGAAATTGGCAGCCAGTCGGTGTCACAACGGTGGCACGGGCCGTTGTCAAAATCTGGAATGAGACTGCCCGGATTGTTGATCCGGCAGATTATCAAACGTATTCCTGGTCTGACTGGGCAAAATTCTGTCCGGAAGAAAACGAGTTGTCCATTCAAAGCAGCCATGCCCGGTTTCGCGTTCCGGAAGTGATCACGCTGTTGAAGTACGACCGGGTGCCTCGCAATGTTGTCACTTTCAGTCGGCGGAATGTTTTTAAACGCGATCACTTTACCTGTCAGTATTGTGGTTGTCAGCCGGGCAGCGAAGAATTGACCATCGATCATATAATACCGCGTTCCCAGGGGGGAGAAACTTCGTGGGAAAATTGCGTGCTGGCCTGTGTTGAATGTAATTCACACAAAGCGGCACGGACTCCGGGCCAAGCAAGAATGAAACTGCTGAAAGAAGCCATTCGTCCGAAGTGGAAGCCTTTTTATGCAATGCAAAACATTCAGGTTGACAGCTGGTCTCGATTCATCAGTGAGACATACTGGAATGTCGAGCTGGAAACGTAAATGAAACAAGTGCTCCTGATGTTTTGACGGAGCACTTGTGTTCTATTGCAGTTTATCCAGAACCGGAATTGCTTCTTCCTGGCTGAGCGGTTTTTCCATCTGCTTCGACTGCACTTGAACCAGGACGCGTGCATCTCCTTTAGTTCGAGCAGACAGTGAGAGTTCAAAATTCAATGCCTGTTTTGCCGCTAATTCCTGTGTTGATTCAAAAATGACAAATGCGCCAGCCTGCTGGTATCGGGCTGGTCCTTTTGCCGAAAGGAAAACCAGCTCTGGTGGGATCTTGACTCGAAATTCCACATTGTTGGCAGACGCACTTCCCTGATTGATCAGCTGCACCTGCATCGTCATTTTATCGCCGATCTCAAGAGGTCCCTTTAATTCACTGGTCTCCATCTTGAGCAGAGCCTGACCAATGACTGTCGTTTCTGACTGCAGGTTTGCAGAATCCTTGGTGTTGTTATCGGTAACAACCTGGACGGTACTGATCATTTTTCCGATCTCAGTTGGCTCCAGTTCAACAGTCAGTACCTTCGAATCGCTGGCTGCCAACTCCGGGATATCCCATTGAACGACCTTGCGAACGGGATCAAACTGACCACTGGCTGAGGCGGTTATGAATTTCATGCCGGGAGGGATGGATTCGAAAACCGAAATCTTTTGAACCGAATTTTCGGAGTTGTTCGTGATGACATTTTCATAGACTCCGGAATGACCCAGATATCTATTTTTCGGGCCCTTACGTGTAAGTAAAAACTGTTCGCTGTTGCCGATGACTTTGAGTGGAATTTCAGTTGCCACTTTCAGATTTCCATCTCCCATGACGCTGGAAATATTTTTCCCTGCACCCGGTTTGATCGCTTTCAGTTTCAGTTGAACTTCTTTTGTCGCACCGGCCGGAATGATGCCTATTTCATACTCAAGGTCATCTCCACCGGGATGCGAAAATTGAGGTGGTATGATACTGCGAAGAAAGACGTTTTTGGCGTCTCCTGTTCCCGAATTGGTGATCGTATAGTTGACGACCGTAATCTCACCCGGTTTAACTGCGCCCGGCTGGTCAGATTTGATCGTCAATTGTGGTGATGTGATTTTTGTTTCGGAAGTCACCTCAGTGACAAAATTGACTGTCGCCACGCTACCGATCTGGCCGGCTTCTTCAGGAATGACGCGAATCGATATTTTCTTTTCAACTCCCGGTCCCATGGCTCCCAGACGCCAGATAATCCGATCGTTAATTTGTTCTGCGCGGGGAATTGTACCTGTCAGCTTGGCGCCTTGAGGGATGCGGTCTTCGACGACCACTTCCTGAGCCGAAGTTGTGCCCGTGTTTTTAACAAGCACCTGATAAATGAAAGGCTGTCCCAGAACGGCTTCCGGAGGAGCCATTTTTTGGATTGTCATCTGGGGGGACTGTATTTTTTGTTGCAGATTCAGATTTGCCGGTTCTTCAACGGCTGGTTCACTCCCCTCAACAAGACTTAAGGGCCTGGGTTCTGGAGTGGGAGAGATTTCGATCGGCTGTGGGGAACTGCTGTCTGCTCCACTGGTCTTCCCTTCAATTGTAAAAAGTGAAGGTTCCTGGATGCTTGTTTCTGTTTTACGCTTTTTGATCACAACGACGTCTGAAGACTCATCGGGAGTAAACGGTTGCCGATTTGGTTTCATTCCCAGTTTCACTGGAGCAGATTGCACGATTGGCTTCTCTGATTCGGCAGAAAACGCAGCGGAGTTGTTTTCTGCGTTTTCCGGAATAACTGGTAAGGATTTTGAGGCAGCTGGTTTTGCTTCTGAAACGGTTTCTTTTGAATTCGCGGCCGGTTCGTTGCCGAACGGATTGAACTCCGGCTCCGGATTGGGAGCAGGTGTTTGTGTAGTGGGAGCAGAGAGTGTTTTTGCTGACGCATTTTCATTCGGCGCCGTCATAAACGGGTTGGAGCTGACAGCGGGGGGACTGGGAACACTTTCTTCCTGCAATTCAAACGGCGACTGGGCTGTATCGAGCTTTTGCGCGGGAGACTTCTCTTCAGGGAATGGACTCAGCTGAGTTTTCGGTAATGCATCGCGGAGTTCCGGTTGTTCTGGCTCTGGAGATAGAGCGGGTTGAGCCGGTACTGTTTCCGCTTTCTCAAATGGATTGCGGGAAGCCACTTCTTTCGCGATATTTTCGCGTGCCGGAACAGTTGTTTTCGTGTTATCAGTGAATGGAGTTGTGTTTGCCGTTGCAGGCGCGCCGAACTGCGGTCCCGTTGAGAACTCTGGTTGCGCCAGGGCCGGAGATTCGGGTTCCGAATTATCTGTCGGCGGCGCTTTTACGGAATCAGCAAAAGGACTGAGTATTTTCATTTCGGGGGCGGCGCGAAAATCCAGGCCTTGAGGGGAAGAATCAAAAGTAGATTTCTCGGCAGGTTCGAAATCCGTGGAGACTTCCAGATCTCCCGTTGTTGCTTCCTCTGTTGCAGCCGCGAGCTTAATTTTAGGAGAAGCGGTTTTAAAATTTGGTGAAAAGGGCGTTTCGGGTTGTTTTTTTAAGGGAGTGGCATTTCGGGCTGCCAGTTCAGACAATTCGGCCGGAACCTGACTGAGCGGGATCGCGTTCAAATCGGCTTCGGGTTCCGACTGGTTGAGAGCGGTAGCTCCCTCTGCATCCAGTACTTCCAACTGACCGATCTGGTTTTCAATGCTGCCCGACTGAATTCCTTTTTGGGCCTGAAGAAACATCAATACGCCGAGACCTACGACTCCAGTGACGGCGATGAGTTTGATCGCTACATTCGACATGGGACTCCCTTCCCGCTGAACAAGCTCTTAAGTGACACAGACTGTACTTACTGTTGCCTTCAGTTTCGATAGCTCAGTTATTAGAGACTGAAAAAGCGAACTTTCTGCTACCACATTTGATGCAAATCGATTCTTAAAGATCGAAGATTGCATTGTGTGGGAGTTTCATAGCAAATATTACAATTCAGGGAAAGAGAATATTTGGGAAAATTTACGTATCTGCTTGTAAAAATAGATGATAGAGCCACTTACAGGTTGAAAGTACCGTCCGTTTTTTATTCAGACTGGGGAGGCTCGGTATCAAAGTCGAACCACTTCATCGCGCTGCTCATCGGTTCAATTCGCAGAACGACATAACCATCCTGGAAAATGCGAACCGTGCCTGTGGATTCTGAAACAGCGATCGCGATGGCACCCGTTTCTTTGGAGATGGCAGCAGCAGCCCAGTGGCGGGCGCCAAGACCTTTTGACAGAGTCAATCCTTCCGCTGAGGCGTTTAAAATACGGCCCGCGGATTGAACGACTCCGTCAGAGCTGATGATGAATGCGCCATCAATCTGGGCCAGTTCTTTCATGCTCTCTTTGACGCGGGGGTTATTCACCAGGCGTTCTTTTTGGGAGTATCCTTTGAAAGGATCGTGGACCTGTTCATGTGACGAAGACAGCACTTTGCGATGGTTTCCGACGACAAATAAGGCACCAACGGGTTTTCCTTCACGTCCTTCGCGGCCAATTTCAACAGCCAGATCGACGACGGCTCTTAAGGTCTGCAACGGGACTTTGGTCTCTAAGCGTTGCAGGTCCCGCGAAGTCAGTTTTGCCAGATGGTCTGCCAGGCTGACGATGCTTAATGAATCAGCGTGTTCTCTCTCAAACCCGGCATAAAGAGCAATGATTCGATCACCAGACGCAAGAATTTCATCGGCGATGGCTTCCAGGATCGCCTGGCTGATCTGGACCTGTCTGGTTTGTGGTTCATGAATCAGGGGAACCAGAGCAATGCCATCTTCCTGGGCGGCACGCTGGACATCAGGCTTGTCGGATGAGACAACAAGTCGCAGTTTTCCGAGCGATTTCCCGATTTCCAGAAAATCGTATGGAATATCGGCCAACAGGAAGATCACTTCAATATCACAATCGCTGGCCAGTTTTTTGGCCGCTTTTAATAAGCTCGTCAATTGTGAAGAAAGCTCAACCCGTTTCATATCCGGTCTCAATAGCAGCAGTGATTGTGAATGACCTGTTAATAGACTTTGATCGTACCATTTATAATCACCTACAATATTTTCCACATAAAATATGTAAGAACGGTTTTTGTTCAGGTTATGTCCACATGTTGTAGGACAAGGCCTGGAGGCGAAGAGAAATGGCTGTTTGCAAGGACCTGCATACTTTTACATCGATCCCTAAGTGTAAAATAATTGTAGGCAGCGTCAACAGATAAGCGCTTGTCAGCCTTTAAAAAAAATGATTCCGAGCTCAGAAACATGAGGAGGGAGAGGCGATTGTGCTTATCATGCTGTGCAGAGCCGAAATTGAGCGTGTAGAGGATGGTAATCTCTTATTGTGAATCAGAGTCTTGTTTTTTTTGCGCGAGTTCCGATGGGTTGACCAGTGTTTCGACGCGAGAGGAAATCGCTCGCATGGCCCCCTGCCCGTCAAATATGCCGACTTGTGCTTTGTCGAGAGAGACATCCTGTGAGACAATAATCCCCTTTTCGATGTCCAGTTTGATGGTTCCAGAGGGAGTTTTTTGAATCAATTGCAGCCCTAACTTGGGGTCATTAAGACGCGTCAGGATATTGGTTTTGAATTCGATCACGGCGATCTGGTCTTCCACAGATTCTAAAGTGAAGATTCGTCGGATCGGGACTTTTTTCCGCAATGTTTTACCGACGGCCACTTCGATGTCGTAATCTTCCTTCCAGTTATCGCCGACTTTTACCTGATTCTCAGGAAGTGGAATCAAAAACCCCTGATTTGATTGATCCGCTTTTGAAATCACTTTTCCCAGCGGCGAACAAACCATCCGCGAAGGTTTTCCGATGGTTTCCCGAATTTTCTCGTATTGCTTCAGGTCTTTTTGCTTGGGATCTTTGCTGTCAAAGGTAGCGGCTGCTTCGTCATCGAATTGTGCACTCATTTGCACTCTGTCGATGGTCATTTCCAGCGTCCCGTTACCCTCTTGATCGACCCCCACAACGCGATAATGTTTTTGGGTTTTTGCGGTATTGGTTGACGTCTGTTTTGCTTCGTTCTTTTCCACGACGATCTTGTTCTGTGATTCCACAGCATAATGGACGAACTCGGAAGGCGTATACTTATAGCGCAAGGTGTATTGTGTCGCTTCCTCTTCCGCAAAAGTGAGCGGCAGCAATGCTGCAGACTGGACGAGGGTGATTGAAAGTACGCAGAACACAAAGGACCGCATCAAGGACTCCTTCCCTGAATGAAACTAATTTGCTGATTTTCCTTAACTGCCGGTGAGATTAACACATCGAAGAAATTATGGGGAGAGCATTTTTAGTGAAGATCAAAAAAAATTAGCGGAAGAGACTACTCGGCACCATATTTGGGTTGTCCACCCCAGCCTAATTTGCGATTGAGTCGGGAATAGTAGTTGAAACCGGGGATACGGGCGAGTTTGAATGTGACCGAGGCTTTGGTGATTTCGAGGCGATCGCCGGATGAATAAGGAACTTTAATTTGCCCGTCGATCACCAGCATCGCGCCTTCCGGAACATTCGTGGCAGTCAAAGAATAGAGTCCATTGGCGTTATCAACGAGCGGCCGATTCGAAGGAGTGTGCGGACAGATCGGAGTGATGACAAATGCCTGCAGGTCCTGTTTCAAGATCGGACCCCCGGCAGACAAACTGTGCGCCGTTGATCCCACAGGAGTGCTGATGATAAGTCCATCTCCGCTATAAGTGGTGACCAACTCGTTATCGATGGCCAGTTCAACATCAATCATTGACATGGCGCCTGCGGAACTGATGACAACTTCGTTCAGACCCAGATAGGATTTGGATGATCCGTCTGACAGAAAATGCTTGCATTCAAACATCAGATGCTCCACGATCCGATATTTTCGCTCCAGAATTAACGAAAAATTTTTGCAGAATCCTTCGGGAGTCAGGTCTGCCAGGAATCCCAGTCGTCCCAGATTGACACCAATCATCGGGAGTTGTTTGAGTCGCATCTGACGACAGGCCCGGAGAATGGCTCCATCCCCGCCCAGCACGACTACCAGGTCGGCATTCGAATCGTCAGGACGAAAGTCTTCGATCACGGAGACAGCAGAGACGTAAATCGATGATTGTGCTTTGAGATGGTTTTGAATCTGCTCCCACGCTGATTTGATATGCGGACTTTCATCCCGCAGCAGGAACATTAAATTTAAAGGTGAATCAGACATTTGCCACTTTCAGCACGGAATCACAGATGGGTGTATGCAGTCATGCGTCAGGCATTATACGCTTCCTGGAGTCGGTATCCAATGTTAGGCCCCTGGTTCTCAGGCAACCTGTAATAGATTTGTGAGTAAAACGGCCTGTTAACCGGCGTATGGGTGTTACAGAAACGGGCAGATCTCAATCGGAGCCTGAAACGAGAATGCCTCCGTAAACTGTGATTTTGGGTCCTGATCGGCTACGATTGGCAATACCATCCGGTTTTGTTCTGGCTTTCATCAATGAAGCGTTCTTATGAATTATTTTGCGCACGGAATGAGGTTTGTCGATCGCCCCTATTTTCTGGCGGGGACTGCCCTTCCCGATTTATTATCCGTTGTCGATCGTCGTGTCCGTTTACGGATGAAAAATGTGATTCCGTTTACAGAGGATGAATCCGCAATTCAGTCCGAAGTGGCCTCCGGTATCAAACAGCATCTGGATGATGACCATTGGTTTCATTCGACACAGGGATTTCTGGAAATCAGCACGGATTTATCCATCCTGTTTCGAAAGGTTTTCGCGGGCGATGACTACGCGCGCGTTGGATTTCTGGGACATATCGTGACCGAATTGCTGCTGGACGGTGTTCTCATCGAGCAAAATCCGCGACTGATCGACCAGTATTATGAGGCATTTAACCAGATCGATCCGTTGAAAATAGAAATAGCCACCAACAAAATGGCCACGCAAAAAACAGACCAGTTAAAACACTGGCTGGGCCATTTTTATAAAGAAGGCTTTTTAAGAGACTATCTTGTTCCACAAAGAATGCTGGTGCGCTTGAATCAAGTTATGAAACGGGTCAAACTACAACCATTACCTGAGGAAACGATTTCGATATTAAAAACGGGCCGGAAAATCGTGGAAACGCGTCTCACCGATTTATTGCCGCCCGAACATTTTTGAATCTCACTTGATTGAAAGAAAACACCAATGAAGTACGGCTTGAACATGCTGCTTTGGACATCCGATGTGAATGAATCCCATTTTGGTCTGCTGGAACAGATTAAAGGCTGGGGTTATGACGGCGTGGAACTGCCGATTTTCGAAGCCGATGAAAAGAAGTTTTCGCAGGTCGGAAAAAAACTGTCTGAGTTAGGTTTAGAGTGTACCGCAGTCACAGTCTGCACGCCTGAAGAAAACCCGATCTCCAGCGATGCGAAAATCCGCGAAGCCGGTTTAAATCGATTGAAACGGATGACTGACATGTGTGCCGCCTCAGGAGCGACTCACATGTGCGGTCCGATTCACTCGGCACTCGGCGAATTTTCTGGCGCCGGTCGAACAGCCGATGAGTGGAACTACGGCAAAGAGACACTTGCCAAAGCAGCCGACTACGCACAAAAAAATAATGTGATTCTGGTCTGTGAATACCTGAATCGTTTTGAATGTTATTTCCTGAACTGTGCAGAAGATTGTGCTCAGTTTACACGTGAAGTCAATCACCCCAATCTGAAAATGATGTATGACTCGTTTCACGCCAACATCGAAGAAAAATGCATCACATCCGCAGTGAAGGCGTGTGTCGACCAGATGGTGCATGTGCATATTTCTGAGAATGATCGTTCTACACCGGGCGAAGGCGGAATTGACTGGGATACCACTTTTGCCGCTCTCAAAGAGGTGAAATATGACGGCTGGCTGATGATTGAAGCCTTCGGCCTGGCTTTACCCGACCTGGCCGCCGCCACTCGCATCTGGCGCAAAATGTTTCCGTCTGAAGAACATCTGGCAACCAAAGGTCTGGAGTTTATGAAAACCCGCTGGGAAGGATGAAATTCCATTGCTTTGATTTAAAATAGAGTAAACATCGTGCTGAATGTTTACTCTATTTTTTTATTCATCAGGCAACGGCATCCGCCACAATCGCCATCGCTGTTGCACAGAGTTTTTCCGCTTCCTCTGTTTGCGGGGCTTCGGCAATCACGCGAATGATCGGTTCCGTATTGCTGGCTCTGACCTGAACCCAGCGGTCTTCCCAGTCCAGCCGCAGTCCATCCCCTGTAGAAGCAGTCGCCGAATCGAAATTCGCTTCGAGTGCTTTACAGGCATTGTCGACCTGTTCGCGAGGACAAGTGATTTTGTTTTTGACGATGCTGTATTGAGGTAATGCATCGGTCCAGGCACTCAATGTTTGACCGGAAGCTGCCAGGCCGGCCAGTACATAAGCCATGCTGACATAACTGTCGCGCACGTAACCGACTTTGGGATCGATGACTCCGCCATTCCCCTCACCACCAAGAATCGCGGATTCCTGCTTCATTTTGGCACAGACGTGCGCTTCTCCCACATAAGAGCGGAAAAACGGGCAGTGGTATTTCGCCGCAATATCTGCCGTCACTCGGCTGGTGGAACCATTCACGACGACAGGCCCGGGAGTGCGCGCCAGTACATAATCGGCGGCCAGCGCCAAAGTCAGTTCTTCTCCAATGTAGCGTCCCGTTTCATCAACAATGGCCAGACGGTCGGCATCGGGGTCTTGTGCAAAACCGGCGTCTGCTTTGTGTTTGAGCACCGCATCACAAAGTGAGGTCAGATTTTCTTTGATCGGTTCCGGCGTATGTGCAAATTGACCATCCGCTGTCCCGCCGAGCACGATGACTTCACAACCCAGCGCTTCCAGGAATTGAGGTGTGGCGACCGCGCCAGACCCATGGTTGCAATCGAGGACAACTTTAAATTTGCGCTGTCGGATCTGATTCACATCGACCAGTTGTAAAACACGTGTGATATGCGGGCCTGCGGCATCAGCATAAAGCTCTAATGTACCGAGTTGATCTGCGGGGACGTAATTAAACTTTTCGTTGTTGAGCACATCCAGCAGTTGTTCGCCTTGTGCCTGGTTGTAAACCGAACCTTCTGCTGAAAACGGTTTCAGGCCGTTCCAGGGAAACGGATTATGGCTGGCGGTGATTTGAATTCCACCAGCCGCCTTGAGATGAGTCACAAGGACGCCGCAGGTGGGAGTGGTCGCAATACCGGCGTCAACAACGCGGCAACCTGTTGCCAGAAGTCCCGCGATCACGGCATGACGCACCATTTCCCCGCTCGCCCTGCCATCGCGCGACAAAACCACGGTCCCCTTGTCTGCCAGGGTGCCCACGGCGGCTGCGAACCGGGTTAAATAGTCGGGGGTCAATCCGTTACCGACAACGCCCCGTAATCCGGAAATACTGAGAATCCGTTCCGACATGGTATTTACCTGCTCAAATAAAAAGAGTATCTGAAATGTCAATGATTTTCGAAAAACATAGTGGAGACCGCATCAAATGGCAATCCCGACTCTGATCAAAATCAGACCGTTGCTTCCGGGGGCAACCATTCATCCGCCTGCTGCTGGCATTCGACGACACGTTGTCTGGTGAGCGCCAGGAGTTCTTTCTCTGCACCTCTTTCGCAGTATTCCCTGATCTCTGCAGCCGTAATTGGTTTGCCGTAAACCACGCGCACCTGTCGGGGACGCAGATAATAAGCGCCGCGCGGCAAAGCATGAAAGGCACCGGCGATGCCGATCGGATAAATGGCGCAATCGGTTCGCTTCAACAAGGCTAAAAAACCAGGTTTGAATCGCTGGACGGCACCATCGGTGGTACGCGTTCCTTCAGGAAAGATGCCGACAAAGTTTCCGTGTTCGATATTCTGAATGGCGACACGAAAACTTTGAGAACTGGCGGCTGAGCGACTGATCGGGATCACAAATTCGTAACGCATAAAAGGACCGAGGAGCGGAACGCGAAACAGAGAGTCGCGGGCCATAAAACTCACGGGGCGTTTCAGCGGGAGGCCGATCAGTAACGGGTCGAGAAAACTCTGGTGATTACTGACCATTAAGCCTCCCCCCTCTGCAGGTAAATGCTCTTTGCCCCGCGACTGATATCGCAGCCAGAGCACAAAAAATACCTGCAGAACCCACTGACACAAAATCCAGGGAATATTCCTGTGATTGGTGTGGATCGGGGGACTTTGATTCGATTCAGCCAATTCCTCCGCCTCTCAATTAATCTCTTTGAGTTCCAGTTTGGCGGGATCGAGGACGACGTGTTTAATCAATTCTCGTTTCCAGGTATAAGTGATGTGAACTTTCCCATCTGCTGTCTGAATGACGGCTGGATAAGAATATTCGCCTTTCTGATCTTCCAGGATCAGGCCGGTTTTCCAGTTTTTCCCATCTGACGAAAGTGCCACATGCAGCGGGCTGCGTCCTTTGGTTGTCGGATTATAAATCAGAATCGAACGACCATCTTCCAAAGTGACTGCGTCTGTTCCGCTGTTGGGGTTCGGGAGTGTCGTCGCAGTGACTTCGCTCCAGGAACGGCCATTGTCGTCTGACCACGCTTCCACGATTTTTCCCAATTTGCGACTGCGACAAAGGATCTGCAATCGATCGCCATATTTTAGTACCGAAGGTTGGATAGCACCGATCTGATGCCCGTCGTTTAAAGGAGCTGTTTTGTGCCAGGTTTTTCCTAAATCGGGCGTCCATTCCATTTGAAGTTGCCAGCCATCGTGTTCTGTACTGGCCGGACACAGCAGAGTGTCATCTGACAGCAGGAAGGGTTTATTTTTCACAGGGCCGACGAAACCGTCCGGCAATCGTCTGGCTTTGCCCCAGGTTTTACCATGATCGTGTGAGATTTTCAGCATGCCCCACCATTCACTCGGATTCGGGCCTACTTTATAAAACAGCAGTAATGTTCCGGGTTTGGTCTGAAACAGGACGGGATTCCAGCAAGGCCAGCGATGATTGGCGTCTTTAATTCCGTCTGCCACACTGACCGGCGCTGTCCAGCCATTTCCCTGATTGTGAGACAGCCAGATTTCCACGTCGGGGTTTTTCTCTGCAGTTCCCCCAAAAAAAGCACAGACGAGGCCTTCCGGCGTTTCCGCAATGGTTGAGGCATGACAGGAAGGGAAAGGAGCCTTGTCGTAGACAAACTCCTGCATGACCAGCCCTGGTTGTGGGGCGGTTGTTGCTTCCGGCGCGTCATTACCCATCAGAAGTGTGCCGCCACAAAAACTGAAATACAGGGGGAGGACCAGGAGACTTTTTAAACAGAGCAAGCGACTCATAGTGGCACCTTCTTCATCAGGGGCTTTAAATACGGGTTTCAGCCGATAATTCATTCTTCAGAATTCCATTCATTGTAGGAAAGTCGGATTGGCAACGAAAATCTAAACTGAACTAAAAGGGAAAAATCGATTCATTTTAAACGTAAGTCTGGTAATCACTCCATTTTTGGGGAATGTGCTGTTCAGTAATGAGGGAGACACGCGGGCGAATTGTTTTTTAGGGGAAACATCGATAGGATGGCTGATTAATTTGAGGGGCTGTTTTCCTCTGCAAAATCTGCCTCATCTGTAACTCATTTCGGATCATTCTGCCGTTTGATCTGGCATTGTTTCCCGATAGATGAGTTCTCTTAAATATCAATTGTGCTTGTCAAAGCCGAATTTTTTCCCATTACAAGAAGGTATTTACAATGGATGCCGAAGCATTGAAATTAGCCACTCTCTGTGTGCATGGCGGCCAGGAGCCCGATAGCGCGACCAATTCGCGGGCGGTTCCCATTTATCAGACGACTTCCTATGTCTTTAATGACACTGATCACGCGGCCAGATTGTTTGGCCTGCAGGAATTCGGCAATATCTACTCGCGGTTGATGAATCCGACCTGCGATGTGCTCGAAAAACGCCTGGCTCTGCTGGAAGGCGGCTCTGGTGCTTTGGCAGTTGCTTCCGGGCAGGCGGCGGAATCGCTGGCCACTCTCAATATCGTAGAGACAGGACAGAATATTGTTTCTTCGTCCAGCCTGTATGGTGGTACTTATAATCTGTTCCATTATACCTTCCCCAAGTTTGGCATTAAGACCAAATTCGTGGATCAAAGTGATCCCGAAAATTTCAAAAACGCCATCGACGACAATACCCGCTGTGTTTATATCGAAGCGATTGGAAATCCCCGCTGCGATATTGCGGACTTTGAAGCCATTGCGAAAATCGCGCACGATGCAGGGATTCCTTTAATCGTGGATACGACTTTAGCTTCACCCGCGTTACTACGTCCGTTTGAGCATGGTGCGGATATCGTGGTGGCATCCTGTACCAAATTCATCGGTGGCCACGGAACTTCCATCGGCGGAATCATCGTCGAAAAAGGGGGATTTCCCTGGGATAATGGCAAATTCCCTGGTATGACCGAACCAGATCCCAGTTACCACGGTCTGAAATTCTTTGAGACCTTCGGTGGCATGAATATCTCTTACATTCTCAAGGCGCGCGTGCAGCTGCTCCGCGATCTGGGACCGGCAATGAGTCCTTTCAACGCATTTCAGTTCCTGCAGGGACTGGAGACGTTACATCTGAGAATGGAACGACACTGTCAGAATGCGATGGCAGTCGCTCAGTTTCTGGAAAGCCATCCCAAGGTTTCCTGGGTCAATTACTGCGGCCTGGAATCGCATCCTTCCTACAAGCTGGCACAAAAGTATTTACCTAAAGGGAGTGGGGCTGTTTTTGGATTTGGTATTCAAGGCGATACTCCGGATCAGCAAAAGGCCAACGGCATCAAGCTGATTAACAGTGTGAAACTCTTCTCCCACCTGGCAAATGTCGGGGACAGCAAGTCGCTGATCATTCACCCTGCCAGTACCACACATCAGCAGTTGACGGCGGAAGAACAATTAAGTTCCGGTGTGACTCCCGATTTTGTTCGGTTGTCGGTGGGAACTGAGGATCAGTCAGATTTAATCAACGACCTGAAACAGGCTCTGGATCAGGTTTGATTACGACAGATTGAACGAGAGTCCAGATTTTGGAATCAGGAACCGGCTGCGGTAAAACCAGCCGGTTCCTGATTTTCAATAAAGTTTGCCGATGTTTTCGGAGACGTCTGACGATAATTCTTTGTACCAACTCAGAGAAGATACGTTGATTCGCTTGTCGGATGATTTTGAGAGAACTAGAATATCCGACATCAACATAGTTCGCCCTTGTAGCTCAATCGGTAGAGCAACTGACTCTTAATCAGTAGGTTAAAGGTTCGATTCCTTTCGGGGGCACTTAAAAAGCCATAACTCACAACGAGTTATGGCTTTTTAATTTGGTGTGTTCTCAATGTTCCATTTCACACTGTCAAGAAACCCGGAACGATTCTGCTGGCAGTGAGGAGCGCTCCCGACTATTTGTCCTGCTTCGGAAATGGAAACCCGCTTCGCAAAATTCTTGACCTCTTGGCTCGGAAAAGTAAGACTCTCATTGATTCGTAAATGAGTCTGGATTCAAAGAGAAACTGGTGATTCGTAATGACAAACCAGCCGGGGTGGCTACTGATTTATGTCGGGTTATTGATCGTCGGGATTGGCGTGGGGTGGCTGCGGGTGCCGGGGATTCCCTGGCTGGGCAAGTTGCCGGGAGATCTCCTGATCGAGCGGGAAAACTTCCGATTCTATTTCCCGCTCGCGACATGTGTACTACTGAGTTTGCTGTTGACGGGGTTTGTAGGACTCGTTCGACTGCTGCCACGGTAAAATTACCCAGTTTTCATGGGTTTTCGGTCGTTTTGGCGGGAACTGAGGGTTGGTGAGAATCGTTGTAAAGAGGCCTGAACGCTCTTTACACTTAGTCAGTACCCAGTATAATGCAAATGTCACAACAGTTGTGACGAGCAGAGACAAGGTGCAGTTATAACCGCCTTCGGGTTGTTCTTCTCTTCCCGCTTCATTCTGCGTAGCTGAGCTTCTCCAAAAGTTTCCGCTTCGGTTTTTTGTGGCTCTATCTGCTTTCTTTATTTGGGCTACGGATCGCTGCACTGCCAGCGCTGCCGTGTGTCGTATGTTATTATGTTGGAGAGCAGAAATGCCACAAGGTAAAATCAAGAGGTTGGTTTCGGATCGAGGTTTTGGGTTCATTGAAGGCGAACGAGGCGACTTGTTCTTCCATCATTCAGAGGTTCAGGGAAAAACTCTGGAAGAACTCCAGGAAGGTCAAATGGTTGAGTATGAAGTAGGCCAGGGACGCAAAGGGCCTTGTGCTACTTCCGTTCGCGTTACTGAATAATCAGTCAATTCTGAAGACAACTTCAGTGATAAATCAACAGAAACGCCCCGGACTAATCTCTGGGGCGTTTTTTGTTTGACGACGACTATGTCTGCTTGGCTCAACAGAACCTGGCATCCGATTTCCAGCCTCCCGAGCGATCAGACCGACTTCTGTCTCGGGTGGGATCTCTACCGGTGAGTGAGCCGCCGTTTTGTTGCCACTCCTGAAATCCGGATCATCAATCGCTGGTTTCTTTTTTGGGGGGCGGACGTTTCTCATCGTCTTCGAGAATTCGAAAAGCGGGTGTTTCCAGGTCATCGTACTGGCCGCGCGAGACTGTCCAGATAAAGGAGATCACAGCCGCCAATGCTAATGCGATGGCAACTGGTAAGGCGATATAGATGACGCTCAAGAAGAGGGCTCCTGAAAAGCGCGATTCATAAAGGACAGAATCAGGACGGTTAAAGAACTGATAGGCATTAACAGTGCGGCGATTAAGGGATTGATCATCCCTCCCAATGCCAGCCCGGCTGCCAAAAGATTATATACCAGCGAGATCAGTAAATTACGATAGATGACATGATTTGTCATGCGGGCGCCATCGATCAATTCTTTCAGTGGGGACAATCCAGGTCGGTTGAGATAGACGGCAGCCGCCTGCAAACTGGCTTCCGCTCCCCCATGCACGGCAATCCCGACGGAAGCAGCTGCCAGTGCAGCACTGTCGTTGACACCATCTCCCACCATCACCGTAGTCCCGTCTCTGGTCGATTCCTGAATGAGTCTGAGCTTTTCTTCAGGACGGGCCGCTGCGTGTACAAATTCGGGTCCAACTCCGATGCATTCTGCAATTTGTGAAACGATCTCAGGATGGTCTCCTGAAAGAATACCGATCGACCAGCCACTGTTCTTCAGTTCCTGGATAGTCGAAGCAGCATCGGCCCGTAATTCGTCTCCGATCCCCCAGACAGAAGCAACGTGTCCTTCTACTATCACCAATACAGCTGTTAATCCCCGCTGGCGATATTCCGCCATTTTCTTTTGAAACTCAAAAGAGACAGGCGTGCCCTGCTCTGCGATATATTCTTCGCTGCCGATGGAGATCTGCTGCCCGTCAACTTTTCCTTGAATTCCCAATCCGGGTGTATAATTGATGTCCTGAAGCGAATGGTTGTTTAGCCCGTTGATTTCTGGTTGTCGATCAATATAAGTCGTGAAGGCGGTAGCAATCGGATGAACCACTTGTTTTTGGAGGGCGTTGATCTGAGGCAAGAAACTGTGATCGCCGCTCCAGTCTGAAACCTGCATTTTTCCATACGTCAGGGTTCCCGTTTTATCGAGCCACAGAAAGCCCGGTTTTGCCAGACGTTCCATGACATCGCCGGAATTGATGAGAATGGCACGCTTTGCTGCTTTTCCCTGTGCGACGGCAAGTGCCAGCGGTGTTGCCAAGCCCAGCGCACACGGGCAAGTGACAATGAGTAACGAAATCGAATTAGAAACAGCGATTTTTACGCCGCTGGACCACCAGATTCCAAAACAGATCACCGCCAGGAATATCACTGTCACTACAAACATCCCCGCGATACGATTTGCGAGTTCTATGATGGGTAGCTTGGAACTGACTCCCTGTTCGACCAGATTCATTAATCGGCCAATGCGGGTTTTTTCACCAACAGACTGAATATCAATTTTGAGAGGCGCTGTCAGATTAATTGTTCCAGCGGTGAGCGTGTCTCCTGCTTGTATTACGCGAGGCCGCGATTCTCCGGTCAGAATCGATTCATCGACGGTAGAATCTCCTGCAAAGACAGTCCCATCGGCGGGGATCACATCGCCGGCTCTGACTTCGACCTGATCGCCGAGTTTCAAAACCTCAATCGGAACTGTCAGAACTTCACCATGACAAATTAAGCGGGCGCTCCGAGGCGTAATACTTTTTAAAAGTGAGAGGTGGCTGAGTGCGCGATGCTGCTGCCGAAACTGAATGTAACGGCCGACGAGCAGTAAAAAGATAAGCACCGTTAACGAATCAAAGTAAATTTCGCCGGTACCCCGAATCGAATTAATCACGCCAGCGAGACCACCAATTGTGATTCCCAGAGCAACAGGAAGATCAATCTGGGGAACGCGGTTTCGGATCGCAGAGAATGCACCTTTAAAAAAGACTTGCGCGGGCCATAAAATTGAGACCATTGCCAGAGCAGCACTGGTCCAGCGAAACAGGTTTAAGTGTTCTGCAGACATTCCGGAAAACATTCCAGCATACAAAGCAAATGCGATCAACATCACGTTGCCGGCACAGGCACCTGCGATGCCCAGACGAATCAAATGTTTCCGATTCTCCAGTTGGAATATTCGCTGTGCGTCGTTGTTTTGAGGAGGATGTGGGCGATAACCGAGTCGATCCAGAGTTCTTGCGATTTCGGAAAGGGTGACGACTGTTGAATCCCAGATTAAATCGACACTTGCAGTCGATAAATTGACCCGTGCACTAATCACGCCGGGCATAAATCCAGGCAGCTTTTCAATCACAAACAGACAGGATGCACAATGCATGCCCTCTAAATGAAAACGGATTTGGTAGAGTCCAGGCTCTGGTTCCCGAGCATAAAGTTCCCGGAATTGAGGATGATCCATTTCTTCATAGGAGAGATCAGAACGTCCGGCTGGTTCCTGGTCATTGAGTTCTTCCAGAATACAGGAATCCAGGTCTTGCAGAATCGTGTAAGCAACTTCGCAGCCAGCGCAGCAGAACCAGGATTCAGACTCGGTTTGCAGGTGGGTGGGAACGGGCAGACCACAGTGTGTGCAGGAACATGGTTCCTGCTGGGGAAGCCTTTGGCTTTCGTCTGTTTGATCAAGCACCGAGGTGCGATCTTTACGCGAACTGAATGGGCTAATGTTTCTCTCCTTGTAAACAACAGGGGAGAGGCTGGTCTTTGATTTTCTGTAGTTGTTCCAATTGAGAGGGAGCATCTATTTCTTGTCGCAACTCGCCCATATCAGCCTGCGCACGGACCCCCATCGTGAAGATGCCGCTGACGATCAGTAAGCCGGCGATCAGGGTGTTTCCCAGCAGGTTCCATTTTTGGGGGAACAGGCGGCTGGCGAGTCCGGCGAGTGACAAAGCGGGGATCGTCCCTAACCAGAAGGCGATCATGACCAGACTCCCGGTAAGTGGAGTTCTGGCACCCACGGCCAACAGCAAGAATGCATACAACCAGCCACAAGGCAGGCAGGCTGTAATGAGCCCGAACCCCAAGGGTCTGATGCCTTGGGGGAGCCTTTGATTTTTTTTGATGAATCCTGACAGATGTTTTCCAACAGCAGCTGTGCCAAAATGGGGAATGCTGCCTTTGCGGTAAATGGACCATAGTGAATAACTGCCAAACAGAATCATACCGATTCCAGAGACGTGTGCCGCAATTTTCTGGATGCCCGCGAGTTCTCCGCCGGAGTCCATCATCCAGCCCAGCCCTCCTGCCAGAAAACCCAGCGTTGCATATCCCAGCAATCTTCCGAAGTGATAGAGGGATTCAAGCATGTAGGATTTTGTGTCTGTGCCGGCCGCACGATTCACGGCGATCAACATTAATGGACCACACATCCCGATACAATGTCCGCTACCGGCAATACTGGCGACGAAAATGGTCGCGAGAAGAGGAATTGTCGAATGGGCTTCCATTAATTCAGGCTCCGCATCCCTTTAAATACATTGGTCAAACTCCCCTGCTCTTGCAGGTTTCGTGTTTTGAAGTTTTCGAAATCTTATAACGTTTTCACGAGTATTTTTTTCTTTTCCTGAAACGTCCCTGTCGGATTCGAGGCGACCAGTGACAGCTCCCACAAACCGGATCGTTGCATGGGAATGGCTGCTGCATAAAGCCCGGGGCTGGTTTCCGTAAAACGAATTTGAAAGACTTCGCCTGCCCGTGCATGGTGAAACAGCTGACCTTCGACCAGGCATTCTCTTACAGGTAGCCCTGCCCGGTCTTGCAGGGTAATTTGCAGTTTGCGAACGGCTTGAAGTCCTTGCGGGCTTCCGCAGGTGACTTCCGAATTCCAGCCAAGCGCATCGCTGTCTGCCTGTGTTTGACGTTGCTTATCCCAGGAAAGTGCCTGCTCATAATATCCTTCGACGATGACATTTGAAGGATCACTGCTTGACAGGAATACGGCCACTCCCGAGATCAGGATTTGGATGCCCAGCAGTGAAAAAATGATGCCGCACCAGAGCCAGCGCGCCAGCGTTTCAGCGGATTGTTCAGAGTCCGGTATTATGGTCCCAGTAGTTGACATGTCACTCTCCTCTCCTCAGTATTATTTTTGGAACTGATGACGAGTTCCACTTCCCTTAAGCCTGAAACAAAAGAATTGCGAGGGGCCGAGACCAACAGCGGAATCGTTTTTGTCTCACGAGCCTCCAGGCTGGTATTTCCCATGATATCCAGTTTGACATCTGCATTGTTTTGAACTGTGATCTGATATTCATCCGGAACATCGGTCCGATTGACCAGTTTGATCTGCAGGTTATTTTCGACTTGCTCTTCATCAGTCACGATATAGGGGTTGCCGTAATTTCGCATGATTGTGATATCAAACGTTTTTTTATTGACCAGAGTGACAGTAAAAGCAGAGACTGACAGTACCAGAAGTAAGGGATAGATCATCACGCGCGGGCGTAGCTTTGTCGTTGGCTTGCCCTCAATTTCGTCCTGGCAGGAGTAGCGGACCAGACCGGTAGGGCGTTCTACTTTCACCATGATTTCGTCACAGGCATCCATACATTGCGTGCAGTGAATGCACTCCATCTGCAATCCATCCCGGATATCAATTCCAGTCGGACAGGCACGTACACACTGTCCACAGTCGATACAGTCTCCCTGAGGTGCGGTACTTTTTTTACTGATTTTACCACGTGGTTCCCCGCGGGACAGGTCGTAGCTGACGATCAGAGATCGTTGGTCTAACAGGACAGATTGAAAACGTCCATAGGGGCAGGCGATGGTGCAGAGTTGCTCGCGAAAAAATGAAAAATTAAACATCATCAAAACGACAGTGGCGGTCATCACCAGGAAACTGGTCGGATGTGTGAACGGCGATTGCTGCACCCAGCGTTCCAGTTCACTGACACTGACAAAATATGCCAGAAATGTATGCGCCAAGATCATCGAAATGATCAGGTAAGCGCCATACATCATCAGTCGACGAGAAATGGGAACAGATTTGTGAGGTTTTCCTCCATGTCCGGCAGTGCCACAAAATAAGCGCTCGATGGGTCGATAAACAAATTCCAGGTAGATCGTCTGAGGACATCCCCAGCCGCACCAGACACGGCCGAATAAAGCCGTTAACAGAAAGATCGATAAAAACAGCGAAATCATGAAAAATGCCAGCAGCAGTGTATCTGTCGGCAGGAATTTGAATCCCAGGATCGTGAACTCACGTCTGGCGATATTCAAAAAGATGGCCGGGCTGGAATTAATCTGGATGTGTGGTAGCGCAATGAAAACAATGATCAGAAAATAACCCACAACGCGACGCATTTTCCAGAATTTCCCCTGGAATAAACGGGGGTAGATCCATCGTCGGGATCCGTCTTTCTCCAGTGTGGATAAGACATGTTCCTCGGATTGTAAGATTTGGTCATTCATCAGTACTCACCGATCATCTGAAAGATATTTCCTTGTTTCATGAGGCTGGTTTGGTTTGCTGCGGCTCGTCCTTTTTACTTTCGTCTGTTTTGGGAGTCTCTGACGTCGGTTCCGGAGTCTGATCAACGGGTGCTTTCCAGGGGGAGATTCGCTTTGCATTAGGCTCAGGTGCTTTCCCTGAACCCGCTGGTAATGAATCTCGCAGGCTGGCGACATAGGATGCCACAAGGACCACTTCATTGGGATGCAGGCGATTACCCCAGGCAGGCATGGCCTGACCGTTGGCTCCTTTATCCACGACTTTGGCAATATCGCCTATTTCTTTCACGTGAATCCAGTAATCGTCCGTTAAATTAGGGCCGACCTTGCCTTCTCCCAGGGATGCATGGCAGGCAACGCAGTGCATTTCAAATACACTTTGACCGACTTTCAGCCATTTCTTATCATCTTTATACTTATAAACTGTGACAGAATCCAAACTGAGTTCTCCAATTTCTTCAAACTGCAGTCGTAAATTATCGGCGACAGCCGTGTTGTAGTTATCGTAGATTGACCGTCCGGGGACTCCGGACTCATAATAGAGCCAATAGGGAATCGCAAAAAAGATCGACGCCCAAAACATCATTACCCACCAGCCCGGCATGGGATTATCGTATTCCTGAATCCCGTCGTAGACATGGTTTCTTAACTGATCTTTCTCTGACATATTTTTCTCCGAATCAGTATTAATCGTCAGAAAGCGGAATTTCTGATTGGTGCTTTGTTTCGCGTTTACTTGTGAGTGCCGTTTTGATGCCTACGAGAGCAAAGGCAATCAGAAACAGAACGAGTGCGCCTTCGGCAAAAAAGTCATAATTCAGCTGTTTTATTACTTCTTTAATCATGTTCGTTAGACCTCTACAACTTATTTGGGGGGGCTGCATTGTCTGGAGCCGTCTTCGCTTCTGTCTTTTTGGCATCAGCCGGTGTTTTGTAAATGTCCGTACCCAACCGTTGCAGATAAGCAATCAAGGCGGTGACCTGTTTGTCTTCCATTCCGGTGGGCCCCTTTTGTTTGACAATATCATCTGCAATAAGTTTGGCCTGTTCTTTCGCCATTGCAATTGAGTCGTCCAAGGCGCGGGTGTAAGGGGCGCCCAGATAAGAGGCAGCCCAGACCCGATCCGGAATCGTTTTGAAGTTTAATTTGCGTTCTAACAGCCAGGGATAAGCGGGCATAATGGAGCCGTTGGTCATCAAAGCAGGATCCCGGAAGTGAACCACATGCCAGAGATTGGAACGCTGGCCCCCTTCTCTTGCGAGGTCAGGACCGATGCGGCGTGATCCCCATTGGAACGGATGATCGTAAATGAATTCTCCCGGTTTGGAATATTCTCCATACCGTTTAGTTTCGGAAAGAATCGGGCGTATCATCTGGGAATGACAGTTGTAACAACCCTCTGCGACGTAGATATCCCGACCGGCCAGTTCCAGAGGTGTGTAGGGAGTCACTGTAGCGATCGTGGGTACGTTCGATCTGATGAGAAATGTGGGGATGATCTCAAACAATGAGGCTGCTACAACAGCGATGAGGACCCAGATCGTCATGAGTCGAGGCAACCGTTCCCAGCGGCGATGCCAGGCCAGCTTTTCAAAGACGTCGAGCGTTTTTGCGATTTCAAGAACGCCGGTCATTTCTGATTTAGGAATCGGATCATCGACATAATGACGTTCTAAAGCAGGAGCCGTGTGGACCACTTCTTCGTAAACCGCGGGACGTGTTTTCCAGGTTTTGAAAAAGTTGTATCCCATCAGCAGCGAACCGGAAAGAAAAACCAGCCCCCCTGCGACACGAATCCAGTACAGGGGAATCAGAACGCGTACGGTTTCGACAAAGTTAGGATAAGCCAACTGACCGGTTTCAGTAATGGCTCGCCACATCAGCCCTTGCGTCAGCCCGGCGACGTAAATCGGAAAGATGTATAATAGAATTCCGACTGTTCCCAGCCAGAAATGCAAGTTGGCCAGTTTGGTGCTGTAGAGTTGGGTTTGAAATAAACGGGGCAGTAACCAGTAAATCATTCCGAACGTCATGAAGCCATTCCAGCCAAGTGCTCCCGCATGCACGTGGGCGATAGTCCAATCGGTATAATGCGACAGTGCATTGACGGATTTGATCGAAAGCACGGGACCTTCAAAAGTCGACATGCCGTAGAATGTGATTCCGACAACGAAAAACTTTAACACAGGGTCGGAGGTAACTTTTTGCCAGACGCCTCGAAGTGTCAGCAGGCCGTTAATCATGCCCCCCCAGGAAGGCATCCAGAGCATGATGGAAAAGAGCATGCCCAGTGTAGAAGCCCATTGCGGTAATGCGGTGTAATGCAGATGGTGAGGGCCTGCCCAGATATAAATGAAAACAAGCGACCAAAAATGCAGAATACTTAACTTATAGGAGTAAATCGGACGATTTGCCGCCTTGGGCAAGAAGTAGTACATCAAGCCCAGAAAAGGGGTCGTCAGGAAAAACGCAACCGCATTATGACCATACCACCATTGCATGAAGGCATCCTGTACGCCGGCATAGATCGAATAGCTTTTAAACAGCCCGATTGGTATCACGAGATTATTAAACACGTGCAACAGCGCTACCGTCACAATGGTGGCGATATAGAACCAGAGTGTGACGTACATATGCCGTTCCCGGCGTCTGGCTAACGTCATAAAGAAGTTCACACCGAAGAAACCGACCCAGACCACTGCGATCGCGATGTCAATCGGCCATTCCAGTTCTGCGTATTCTTTACTTTGTGTGATCCCAAAAGGTAAGGTCAGAGCAGCCGCTAAAATGATCAGTTGCCAACCCCAGAAATGCAGTCGCGATAAGGTATCACTCCACATGCGGGCGCGGCAGAGTCGTTGTGTCGAATAGTATACGGCAGTAAAGATGGCGTTGCCTGCAAAGGCAAAGATGGCGGCGTTGGTATGCAGGGGTCTTAAGCGACCGAAGGTGATCAGATCGAGCCCCATATTGACAGAGGGAGCCGCCAATTCAGTTGCAATGATAATCCCCACCAGAAACGCGACGATCCCCCAAATCAGAGTTGCGAGTGCAAACATCCTGGCGATTTGATCGTCATAAACAAAACTCTCCAGACCGCCGCGCGTACTGATATTTTCCATAGTGGGTTCAGCCGACACAATTGCTCCTCTGTTCCTGAATTCGAATGGATAAACAAAACCAGATAACTCTTTTATCAAGCCCGGTTTCTAAAAACAGGATATTCTAATTAAATAGTATTTAAGTCCAATATGACTATGACGCCTTAGAGCTTGTCTTAGTTAATTCAGGGATTTACCCCATTACCTGACCTGATAAACCACAAACGAGATCCATTGTGAAACCTTGTGGCTTGCCGTTCGCTCTTTTCGTTAAAAAACGTGATAGAACGAGCTTTATTCTCACGCGCGCATTCTAGTGGGGGCGAAATAATATTAAAAGATAGAATTGTCGTGTTTTGTGGTGAAGTCTCAGTAAAAAGAAAGAATCGTGCTGTCCAATACGCTTTTTCTCATTAACGGAACACAAAATCTGGGGCGGGAAATGAATTTCAATGCAGTGTTCTTTGCACCGTTTCTTAAGGATTTTAATTAGATCTTAAGAGTAGTTGCAGTCACCATCGTGCCTGTGCTACCTGGCATTAGCGTTGCGAGTTCATGTTTCCATTCACCAGCAGAAAGAGTTGAGATAACTAGAAAGGATGCATGATAGTAGCAGCAACAAATTAGAATTAAGACCGGTTCGCAATTGAGGGGTCATTTGCGAACCGGTTTTTTGACTTACGTGGTATCTCAAAAAAACTGCGATCCGCTCAGGCAAACAGATCAGTGACAACATGCCCTTCAACGTCTGTGAGACGGAAGTCGCGGCCTGCATGCCGGTAGGTCAGGCGTTCATGGTCAATGCCCAGCAGGTGCAGAAGTGTCGCGTGCATGTCATGCATGTGAACTTTGTTTTCGACCGCTTCATGCCCAAACTCATCGGTGGCTCCATACGAGAAACCGGCTTTCACACCAGCACCACAGAGAAAATGGGTGAAACCTTTAGGGTTATGATCGCGGCCATCGACGCCCTGCTTAAAGGGGTTTCTGCCGAATTCGCCTCCCCACCAGATCAGAGTGTCTTCCAGCAGGCCGCGTTGTTTCATGTCCTGAATCAAACCGGCGACTGGTTTGTCAGTGGCTTTGGCGTGAATTTCATGTTTTTGAATTTTACTGTGCTGATCCCAGCGAGGCGTGTTTCCATTGTCGGCGTAGTTGACCTGGATATAACGGGTTCCCGCTTCAGCCATGCGTCGAGCCAGCAGGCACTGCCGGCCAAAGTCATCGGTTTCTGTCTGTCCAATTCCATACATGTCGAACGTTGATTTTGATTCGCCAGTCAGATCGGTTAACCCGGGAGCATGCTGCTGCATCCGGAATGCCAGTTCGAAGGAATTGATGACAGCCGCCAGTTCGTCGTCTTCTTTGTGTGACTGTAGCTGGCTTTGATTCAGTGACTGCAGCAGCTTCAACTGCTGGCGCTGCTTGCTGATTGACCACTGTTCGTTTTTGATATTATTGAAACGTGCTTTGTCAGCCGGCTGCCCTGCTCTGCCCAGCGCGGTTCCCTGATAATGCGAAGGAAGAAACGCATTCGAAAAATTGCGGGGACCTCCATTTGAAGCGGAGGGAGATATCGTGATGAATCCGGGAATGTTTTCGTTTTCATTCCCCAGGCCATAGGTGATCCAGGAGCCAATTGAGGGCATGATCAGGTTGGTGGTTCCGGTGTGCAGAAACAAAGTGCTCGGGCCATGCGCCACGCCGGTCGTATGCATGCTGTGAACAAAACAAAGATCGTCTACCTGACGGCCGATCTCTGGAAACAGGTCAGATACCCAATGACCAGTTTCGCCGTACTGGCGAAACTTCCAGAGTGACTGCATCACCTGTTCTTTGCCGAACGTTCCGGTTTTGGCGATGGTTCGAGAATCCTTGAATTCGAGTTGTTCTCCATCTTTCTTTTTCAGGAGTGGCTTATAATCGAAGGTATCAACGTGGCTCGGCCCCCCCTGCATGAAGATGAAAATGATGCGTTTCGCACGGGGCGGAAACATCGGTTCTTGCGGTGCCAGAGGATTTTTAAGGGAAACTCGGGGCGTATTTCCATGCGCCTGAGAGAGCAGACCGGAAACTGCCAGTGAACCAAAGCCACAGGCAGACGAACGCAACAGACTTCGTCGAGAAACAGGATTATTTGCATCCAACATGGAAAAGCTCCAGGTTTATGAAATGGCAGGTCTATTTTATATATCGAAAATCAATACAGGCGAGAATCGTTTGACTGAAGGCGGTCCAGAGCTCAAGTTGAGTGAGGGCGCCATTAACCTGCGATTGATTTAAAAAACGTTCAGCGTTTGCTTTTTCCGTTTGCTCAGGCAGTCGTCCCAGAGTGATGCGGAACAAAGCATCAATGCGGGCAGAGGAATCATCAGGAAACTCATACATCAGTCGCCGGGCAATGCTCTGTGACTGTTCGATCACAAACGGGTTATTCATCAGGTACAGCGCCTGTGTCGAGAGAGTACTGGTGCTGCGGCGTCCTACAGATAAATTGGGGTCCGGAAAATCGAAGATCGCCAGTAAATCGTGCAGGCGATTACGGAACACGGGAATGTAGACACTGCGATAGTGGTTATTGAACTGGTAACCATACTCTGATGTTGTATCGGCTTTGATGGTCTGATCGTGCTGCGACAGATCGAGATTACCGCTGACAAACAGAATCGTATCGCGAATCGCTTCCGCATCGAGACGTCGATGGTTCTGGTGCGTGAAGAGTCGATTGTCGGGGTCGGTCTCTCGCTGTTTTTCTGACGACTGACTTGAGAGCTGATAGGTTTTTGAAAGTACGATTTCACGGATCATCGCTTTGGTAGACCATTTGTTCTCAATCAATTTTAACGCGAGATAATCGAGTAATTCGGGATGCGAGGGGGTTTCCCCCCGGATACCAAAGTTATCAACGGTTCGCACCAGTCCGGAACCGAACAGGTGATGCCAGATTCGATTCACATAAACGCGTGCAGTTAACGGATTTTGCGGGCTGGCCACCCATTGGGCTAACTCGAACCGCCCGCTGGCATCGGAGGGAATCGTGACGGGGGCATCAGATTGCGCAACTGTGACAAAGCCGCGGGGAACAATTTTTCCCAGATTATGTACGTCGCCGCGAATCAGCAGGTGGTAATCTCCCGGTTCCTCACTCTCGTAAACAGACATGATTTCAGGAACTGCGGGGGGCGCTGACTTCTTTTTTTCTTTTATCGCAGCCGTGAGTGTCTGGATCTCTGCTTTCGTTTCTTCAATTTTCAGCAACGTCTGTTTGTATTGCGTGACCGCAGCCTGTTTCTGGTTTTCAGGAGCAGGATCAATGGGAGCCGAAATGAAGCGAATGGCGTCGACAATCACGAAACCGTCGGTGCCTTCATTCGAAACAACCACTTCCTCGTCTTTCGTACCGGTAAACTCAAACGTGCCCAGAGAGGCAAACGCACCATCGGTCGGCTGGATTCGCTGGTTCACATAAACGGTCTGTTTGCCTTTCGCTGTTTTGATGGTTACCGGGACACGCGAGGCCCGCGATTCAGCCGAATTATAGGCCAACTGCACATCATAGCGTCCTGACTTCAGTTGTTTCGGAGTGAATCTGACTTTTTTCATCCCTTTGGCGGTATGCTGATCGTGAATATAACCTTTGCCGATAAAGTCTTTATAGAAGGTCGACTGTTTCCAGTCTCCGACCAGGGTCGCAGAGGAATCATCGAGCGTGATGGTATTCAATTCCTGTTCCAGAGATTTTAATATTTTCTGGCTGGCTTTCTGTCTGGATATCAAACTGGCCATTGTCTGATCAAATTCGTCTCTTGTCTGCTGCTCTTCCGGAGGGAGAGGCAGCGGGCGCTTCGTCCAGCCTGAGACATTACCGGGCGTTAAAACTTTGGTACTGCGAAAAATGCCCGCCAGCGCGTAATAGTCAGACGCGGGAATCGGGTCAAACTTATGATCGTGGCAGCGGGCACAGCCCAGAGTCATTGCGAGGAATGATCGGCCGACGGTCTGAATCTGTTCGTCAATCACGTCCATGAGCAACTGTTCTTTATCCTGCTGCTCATAGTTTGTCGGGCCCAGAAGCAGAAACGCCGTCGCGAGCTGTTGTTCCTGTTGCTGCAGATAATCTTTCGATTCCAGTAAATCGCCGGCAATCTGTTCCCGGATAAACTGATCAAAAGGCTTGTCTTTGTTGAATGCCTCAATCACATAGTTGCGGTATCGCCAGGCAGAATTGTACAGCAGCGATCGCCCTCCTCCCGACGATTGTGAATAACGGGCCACATCCAGCCAGTAACGGCCCCAGCGTTCTCCAAAGTGAGGAGATGCTAATAATTCATCGACGACTCGCGCGGTGGCATTCTCGGATTTGTCGTTCAGGAATTGATCAATTTGCTGAGGCGTGGGGGGCAGACCAATCAGGTCGTAATAGAGTCGCCGAATCAGTGTGATGCGATCCGCGTCTGCCGCTGGTATCAGTTTTTTCTGTTCCTGTGCAAAACGTATCAGACGATCAATGCCTGAGTGATTCCAATTCGTATCGGACGCTGTGGGCAGTGTTTGATCTTGAATTGGCTGAAAGGCCCAGAACTGTTTTCCTTTTTCAAGGTCAATGCTTTCACGGACGACTTTGCTTTCCCCTTTTCGCGGATCAGGGGCGCCCATTTTGATCCAGGTTTCAAAGTCAGCAATAATCTCCGGGGCCAGTTTCCCGGAAGGAGGCATTTCAAAACTTTCAAACCGCAACGATTCCAGCAGCAGGCTTTCGGCTGGTTTTCCAGGAACAAGTGCCGCACCTGAGTCGCCGCCGGTTAGTGTACCGGCACGCGTATCCAGCAATAATCCACCCCGGATGGATTTCGAGTCGGCCGCATGGCATTCATAGCAGTGCTGGATCAGTACGGGCCGGATCTTCGCTTCGAAGAACTCGATTCCGCGGTCTTTCTGCGGAGTGTTTTCTGCATCTACGATCCCGATCATCCCCAGGATCATCAGCGTGATCATGACGGGTCTGCAGATCATAAAGAAGCCTGGCTCTGGCAGCAGCATCTACTACGCTCCTCATTTGGAATGAGAACTGTTCAGTTTGAATCAAAAACAGATAGCATCAACCCGTGTTTATATCAGGATTTAGGGATGAAAACAACTCTTTTTTACCATGACAGATGGGAAAGAATCGCGTGATTTTGGCAAAACTACGCTGAGGTCAATAAAATACCCCCGATTCTGTTTATGAATCGGGGGTAAGCGAAACTGGCTTCATCTTTAACAAGCTGATTCAGCACACATCTTAACAGCTTTGGTATTGAGATCAGCTGTTCTTCTTTTTCTTCTTGCCGGCTTTAGCTGGTTTTTTGATTTTTGCGAGTTGATCGGCAGTCAAAAGAGCTTCTACTTTGCCTTTGACTTCGCCGTTCAGCTTTCGTGTTTCTGTGGTGACTTCTTTCATTTGCTTTTCCTGATCATCAGAAAGATTCAGGGAAGCACTGACCGCATCGCGCAGTTCTTTGCCTTTTTTGCCGGCTTCTTTAGCCTGCTTCATTGCTTCGCGACGGGCTTTGACCTGATCGTCAGTCAGGATATCACGATTCTTCTTCTGTAAGGTCGCAAATTGCGGTGTGTACTCTTTTTTCAAACCTTCGATTTTCTCTTTTTGCTCTGCAGTGAGTTCAATTGTTTCAGGTAAATTTAAAGCCTGAATCTTAACTGCCTGCTGTTTATTACCTTTTTTCTTTTTCGCGCCTTTGTCAGCTGCATCGACGGAAGCGACACAAGCCAGGATTAAAGCCATCGTTACAAGCGCTTTGGTTACCTTCAACATTCTCATTCCCCCTCAGGAAATAACATATAATGCCAGATATACAACAAATATATTGGCTGGAATTGTAAAAGAGACAGTGTTATGCAAACAATTTATTGATGACAGAGCCTTCACGAACAATCGTGATCGGACGGCCTGAATTGGTATGATATTCTTTTGTGAAATCAACACCAAGGTTGTGGTAGAATGATGCTGCAACGTCATCGGGAGAATATCCGTCGTCAATGGGTTCGGTCCCATTGGCATTACTCTTTCCGATTACCTGCCCGCCTTTGACCTGGCCACCTGCCATCAGCATGAACATGCAGCGCGGGTAATGGTCACGACCACCGCGTTGGGTATTGATTTTTGGAGTTCGTCCAAATTCCCCTGTGACATAGACGGCTGTCGATTCCAGCAATCCCTTTTCGGCCAATCCGTTAAACAGAGCCGACAGACCTTCGTCGAGGGGAGGCAGTAATCGGTTTTCCAGGTTCTCCCAGTTCTTATTATGGGTATCCCAGCCACCCATAGAAACCGTCACAAACCGGACTCCCGATTCAACCAGGCGTGAAGCCAGCAAACAGCTCTGCCCGAAGCTGGATTCGCCGAACGGTTTGGAAAATGCCGGCGATTCTTTCGAAATATCGAATGCGTCGCGGGCCCTTTTGGAAGTGATTATAGACTGGGCTTGCTGACTGAATCGATCCAGCCCTTCAATTAATTGTGAGTTCTTTTCCAGACTGTTAAAAGTCTGATCAATCTCCCGCAGGAGTGTTTCACGTCGTTCGATATTCTCAACGGTCAGTCCGGACCGAAGTGAAATGCCCCGTACGTTGAAAGGCTGACCGGAACGCGGAGTTGCTCCAGTATTCAAAGGAGCATATTTGACGCCCAGAAATCCCGGCGTCTGAGTAGAATTGGGGATCGAAACATAAGGAGGCAGGTTTTCCGGCCCCGGGTTCTCTTTGGTAAAGACAGCGCCATATCCCGGGTATTCCAGGGATGGCAAAGGACGGTTTCCTGTATTCACATAAGACCGCCCCAGCGCGTGTGCTGCGACAGAGTGGGAAACGCCTCTCAGTAATACAAACTTATCCATACAGCCAGCCAGTTTTGGCAGGTGCTCGCAGATTTCAATGCCAGAGACGTTTGTTTTGACCGGCTTGAATTCCCCACGAAATTCGCTGGGAGATTCCGGCTTCAAGTCGAATGTGTCCATATGAGATGGACCACCCGACAGTTCAATAAAAATAGCAGATTTCGCGTTTTTAGGTTTGGCATCGCCGGCTTCGACCATTCTCAGGTAGGAAGAAAGCGTTAATCCTGTAAAACCAAGCGCGCCGATTTTGATAAAATCACGGCGTTTCACTCCATCGCAGGTCTTTGATACGGCCATCTGAATTCCTTTCGCTTTGAATTGCCTGATGATGAATACTCAGGCTTGAATTGTGTGTCTGTATGTAATTTGACTTAAGCGGTCGTCAGCATGATTGACTTAGTGATTGAGCATGAATTCTTTTGTATTCAGTACAGCCCAGATCAGGTCATACACTCCATCAATTTTATTCTGTGAATCATCCAGATATTTTCTGGCGGCTGTTGTTTCTGCTTCAGTGGGATAACGGCTCAAACTTCGCAAATAGGTTTTCGTGATGATTTCATCTGACTTGACCTGTGAAATCGGATTTTCAAAAGACTGGAGACGAGCAGGAGCATTTTCGGCTTTGCTGGAGGCCTGGCGTACTTTCTTTAAGTCGGCAGTTATGGCCTGTAACCGTTTTTGTGCCTGCTTGAGCTGAGGTTTCTTGTCAGCCTGTTTTTGCAGTTGATTCACTCTTTGTTTTGCGTCTTTTACCTGTTCTTTGAGTTGCTCCAGACGGGTATTGACGCGCTCTTTTTGCTCCGTGGGTTTTTGAACTGCTCCCAGTTGCTGTCCCACCTGGAATAACCAGCTGCTGTTGGAACGGTTGATGGCAGAATAAACATCGTTATCATTTTTAATATACATCGTCTGCAGCAGACTGGGGTCGATGGAACGATCGCAGTCGCAGTTGTTTTCGCGGGTCGAGCGGCCAAAAATCGTCAAGGCATATTGCTTGTCTTTTAACGCCCGATTCCGTAAACCAGAAGCAGCAATGCTGATGGCACGTTCGTCGATACTGTTCTTCATCGAATCGATCGCGTCATCCGAAGCGGTTGCCTGGTGAATGGCGTCATATAAAACTTCTGCAGGCAAACGATGTGGAATGTAGTGACTGAAATTCACTTCGTCCAACTCATTTGTTTTGTTGGTTTTCCAGCTGCGCTGATAGGTGTCACTGTTGGTGATTTCACGGTGTAACCATTTCATGTCGAAATTGTGCTGCACGAATTCACGAGACAGGTAGTCGAGCAGCGGTGCATTACTGGGGGGATTCGCCAGATTCAAATCATCAGGCGGTTCGATAATTCCTCTGTTAAAGTAGGATGCCCAGACGCGATTCACAAATGCTTTCGCAAAATAGGGGTTATCTTCGCGACGTAACCACTCCATCAGTGCGGTGCGGGGATCCTGCATTTTGTTAATTTCGACGACTTCTGCTCCCAGGAGTTTCGCCGTCGCAGGGCTCTGATTGTTGCCTCGATTTTTACCCTGTTTCTTTTTGTTATTCGCTTTTTCTGGACGTCCTTTGGTGACATAAACTTCCATGAAGGGCACGTTTTCACCGCGTTTTACTTTTTGACTCAATTCGCGGACTAATTGATTTCCACGCAGTTTGTCGGCACCCAGTTCTTCAACCATCGCCGTGTATTCTTTTTTTGATTCCGGATTCACACCAAAATTCACTCGCGTAAAAAAGCCACGGAAATCTTTGAAGTCGGTTTGTGTCCATTGGTCAAAGGGATGCTTATGGCATTGGGCACATTGAATCCGGATGCCCAGGAATGTGTAGGCAAATCCCAGCACACGATCGTCCGGATTCCGGAAATCACGGCGGGCCCAGTAATAAGGCATGTGATCACGGTCTGCGAACTCCTGGCCTGGTTTATCCTGAATAATCCCATTCATGGATTTTGTGAACATTTCAAAGTCTTCATCTGCTTCACGGCTTGTCGCCAGCAGAATTCCTTCGGCAATCTTGTCGTAACCGGCATTGTCGGTGACGCGTTTTTTAATCCAGTCATACCAGTCCTGACTCGGACGCTCCCGGACAGGAGATACGTTTACCAGATCGTCATAGTTGTTTTGTGTGAAATCGCAGAGTTTGGTAGACCACCAGGCGGCGTACCCCGGGCTGTCAAGTAATTCGTCGATCTTTTTCGCTCGCTTGTCGGGCGATGCATCTTTAAGAAACGCTTCGACTTCATGTGGTGCAGGCAGAGTGCCGGATATGTCCAGGCTGATGCGACGCAGAAATTCTGAATCATCACAAGTTGACGCAGGAACCATGCCCAGTTTCTTTAATTTCGTAACGACAAATTGATCAATGGGAGTCGAAGTTGCGATGGCGGGATATTTATCACCATATTGATCAGACACTGGTTGCAGTACGGGAACGGGAATCACGCCGGAATCATAAAAGACGACGACGTGCGTATCTCCGGGTTTGGCCGCAGTGACGAGCCCTGCCTCGGTCATCGTAGCGATCTGTTCGTTATTTGTCTGAAAGCGACAGAGGGGGGTGACATCTTCTCTTGTGCCATCGGACCAGACAGAGACGGCTCGTAATGAAACGGTTTCCCCTTCTTTATTGAATTGAATCGATTCGGGTGTGACTTCCAGACGCACAAATTTGGGAGCTTCTTTCGGGACCCCTTTTGCACCACCTTCAATCCAGCGTGCCAAAAGACGATGTTGCCAGCTATCGGGCTCAAAACGTTTGCCCCCTTCGTGGTCCACTTCTTCCAGCGGTTTTTGCAGGATTAAACTTTTTGCAGGTTCTTTCAAGTCAACACGTGCCACGTCTTTGGCTGTCAGTTGTGTATGATCCATGATGAAATCATAGCCGAACAAAGAGAGTCGAAAGTCACCCTTACCTTGAAAGGACCCATGGCAGGCACGTCCGTTGCAACCCAGTTTTCCAAGTAACGGTACGACATGCTGCTGAAACTGGGGGACTTCTTTGTTGCCCGGATCGGCAAAACGCTGGCTGACCGGCTTTTGAATGTCCGCGTTCTCGGCGGCATGGATCGGAGCAGTCAATGGAACAACCGCCAGGACGCCGACAATGAATGGGAAACAGCAACTTGTCATTTTAATTGATTTCATAACACACCTTGCAGTAAGGGACGACATAATGTCAGTCAGAGGGTAATCCGATTACTTTTGTTTTTTCGTTTGCTGCCCGGGTTTTTTGATGCTGCGTTTGATTTTCGTCAGCTCGGAATCGACAAAGGATTCCCGGTTTTGCTCAATATCCTTGATGGAATTCTGGATTTTTTCAATCCGTTTTTCCGCCATCTTCTGATCGTGTCGTAATAATTCGAGTTGGAGGTCGACGCGCTTTGTTAACAGTGATTTCAGTTCGGATTGATCATCCGAGGTTCCCATGACCGAAACACGGGCTGCCAGCAGACGGATTCGGGAATCCACTTCCCAGCGTTCCAAAGTGAGGCGGTAGCGTTCGCTGTCACGGCTTTTGAAACGATCCAGTTTCGTGAGTGTGGTATCCAGATCGCGAATAGCTCGCTTGTATTCGCGGGGCTTATGCTGTTTCAGCCGTTGGATCAATTTTGCCAATTCGGGGTGATGTGATTTGGCGAATTCAATCGCCAGTTTTTCCCGCTCCGCATCAATGCCATTAGATGCCTTACGCTCTTTGTTGAGTGTGGTTGCTGGCTTGAGTGCTTTGTCACTTTGCGGAGCATCACTGGAGATGGTGACTGTTCCCGAATCTTGAGGATTCTCGGCAATCACCGATTGCCCGAAGCTGCTGATCGCGCAGACCGCAATCAGAAGTATCAGGCCAGTAAGATAAACGGTTTTGAGGCGTGTTAATGACATGGTTTTAATTCACACTTTCTTCCGGAAGAGAGACGGCGGTATAAAGCCAGTCGGGAATCTCTAACGTTTGATTCTCTGCCAGAACATTCGGTTGATCAATCAGATCAATGTGTTCTGTACCGGAATTCAAAGAGACGGTGAAGCTGCTGTCTTCTGCAGATTCGGACCAGAGATTGAGCAGGTGTTTCAAGTCATCCTGTGACGGCTCGTTTTGAGCAGTCTGAAAGTCAGCCGGATTGCGAAATATTGATTCGGTAAACAGAAATGAAGTGACTGCGAGCAACAGGGCGACAGCACAACTGGCCAAAGCCCAGCGCTGCGTGCGGGACGACAAAATAGAGTGTGATTTGATAGCAGGCTGTGAGGCAGCAGTTGTTTGTGGTTTCAAAACCGGTGGCGGCTCAATGGATTTTAATCCGGCAATCAGTTGTACTACCGTTGCCAATGCTTCCCGGGCTTCCTGTTTCTGGGCGAGCAGTTCTTCAAATGCCAGTGCGTCCTGTTCAGAAAGCGCATTGGACAGGTATTGAAACGCGAACCATTCCATATGGTCGAAAGCATTCGCCGGTGTTGAATTGTCTGAAAAATCAATCATGATACATGTCTTAAAAGTGGCAGGCAAAAATGAAAGTCAATGATCTTCTGACGGATTGTCGATTTGCCTGGACAGAGTTTTAATCGCGAGCCTCATGCGTGTGAGCACTGTTCCTAAGGGGAGTCCGAACTCCTGAGCAATCTCGTTAAATGTTTTATTCTGATAAATTCTGGCGATCACAACTGCTTGCTGACTTTCAGGCAAATTATTGAGTGCCAGCCTGATCTGTTCAATATTTTCGTTTTCTAACAGCCTTTGATCAGGAGCTTCCGTCCAGTAAACACTGGTTGTGTGACAGAGGTTGCTTAACGATTTTCTGTGAATCTTGTTCCGGCGGAGCAAAGCCATTGCTTCGTGGTAGGCAACTCGAAACAGCCAGCCTTTACGAGTTTCTTCCTTGGATTGCCCTCCCGATTGGAGTGCTTTGGAAAAAGTCAGCTGTAAGATCTCATCAACCAGGTCGTGATCACGTAATAATCCGGTTAAAAAAGCGCGCAAATCGGTTGCATGTGTTTCGAATAATTGATGGACGATCTCGGGGTCGAGCTTGCCATCGTTACCGGTGGCCAATATCTACTCCCGTTCAAACAACAAAACCACGGCTTTTAGTAATAACGATGCACGACTCATCGATATTATTTTCAGAATCTGATCAGTTTTCAAAAATCGTAACTTGAAGAACTATATTGCGTAAGTCTATTCTGAGATGAGAGATATACGTATTGCATTCTGGTGAAGGCGCGAAAAATTATCAGCGATTATCAGCAGACAGTGGCCATTATGCACAAATCCACAGAGAGTTTCGACTGTGGAAACCCGTATTTGAATGAAATCAGGGCGAGGCTGGCTGGGGCGAGGGTTGTCTACTGCGATTGCCTGGAACGAATCTGTTCAGTGCTTTGTGCAGACGGAAGAATCAGGCTGACAGATCGAATCTACGTCTAGCCTGTGTCCAGGTTTACTGTAGCGTCTCCAGGGCCGTTTGGACCGAGTATAATAGTATGAGAGACGCTATGGTTAAATGAGATGCGCTCTAGTTGCCACTGGAAAAGTAAATCGCTGGCATGATCGTTTCGGCGATTTCGGGGTGACTATAGTAGTTCGGAAACATATGTGCTGCACCAACACACTCTGAAACATCGATGTCATGCACACGGCTAAGGTCTTCTCCCAGCGCACGTCGGTCTAGATAAGTAAAACCAGTCCGTGCTAAGGCTCTTCGGGAAACAGGAGCCAGGATGGGATAGAATAGCAGAACACTGTCTTTTCTGTTGCGCAGGTTGATCAGGCATTCGGTGCAGTTCAGGCTGCAGCCATAGCGTTGTCCGGGATTCAACCAGTTATGGTTGATGGCAGCCGCAGCGAACACAACCCGGAATTTGCGGCAGTGACAGCAGATATGGATTCCACATTCACTCAGCGAGATACCTTGCACCGAGCCGCCCCCCATCAGATGTAAAGCCGATGAGATAGTACGAACACCATGGCTGTGACCCAGCAGGCTGATCTGAGATTGTTCAGGCAACATGGAAATCAGGCGTGCCAGGTAATGCCCGTTGTATTCTGCTCGTTTCCCCAGCATGTTCACATCGAGTGGCAGAATTTTAGTGGGTGTTTCATCGCTGGGCCATGTGAAAAAAATCACATTTAACGGACGATGTGGTGCCGAATTTCTTAACCAGAGGTAAGTGGCGTAAGAATCATTAAGGATACCCTCCCATTTTACAAAACTGCCGTGCACCATAATGCAAATCGGGGCGTTCGGGTCCAGGGACTGAAGTAGAGTTTCATACGTCGAGTCAGTAATATGAGCCTCTCCACTGGAATGGAATACGTCAAACTCACAGCAGGGACAGCAGCCTTTACTTTTCTGAGAGCAGCAACGACTACTGACGACCCAGTAATTGATTTCAGGTACGCAGGAAGTACAGTCCGGGGTAACGACGCAGGGTTTCGCCTCGCTGACACAGACAGGAGATGTTGCGGCATTCTGTCCAAATAATGGGGTCGCACAGAGGAGCAGGCAGCAACAGAAGAATGCTTTAAGCTGCATGGAGGGAGTTGTCAATAAATTCATTGGCCTGATTTATTCAATGGATGAGTGGATCTAGATCATCATGACTCGCATGCAGCGCGCACTTCTCAGCAGGTAGTACACAAAATACTTATAACGGATATCGGTCTTTTACTGCATATAGCAGCGCTAAATAAGAGAAGCTCCGATTATGCAGCCCAGGCCCGTGTTCTTTTTACAATCGGACAGAAAAAGGAAGGTGCGACTAAAGATTGAGCTGCCGGGGCGCGTTGCCAGCCCTGTAGATGAGCGGGACCACCATTCGAGATGCGGGTTTTACGAATCCGACTGTTGTGCTGTACCTAATATTTCAAAATACGCACAGCGCAACATTTATAGGAAGGTTGGCTGGAATGGGGATCAAATACGGCATCCGTCAATTGATTGGTCGGCTCGTAGTGCATGGGGATAAATAACTGTCCCGGTTGCACGGATTGTGTGACGAAAGCGCGGGCGCGGAGGCGTCCCCGTTGCGATTCGACAAAAATCCACTCATTGGCTTTGATGGAATAGTGGCTGGCATCCTGCGGGTTGATTTCCACATAAATGCGCTCCGGGTAGAGCTTTCGCAGGACGTCTGAATGTCTGGTTCTGGTTTGTGTGTGCCATTGCGAAGCAGTCCCCCGACCGGTCAGCAGAATGAAGGGATATTGCTCGCTCGGAGGTTCGGGCATCTTGACCGGGTCGGAAAAAATAAATTTGGCCCGACCATCTGCATGAAAGAATTGACCGTCTGCAAAGAGTCGCCGCTGTTGTTCTGGCGGTTCAGTTTCCGATTCAGGAAACGGCCACTGGATCCCCCCCTGCTCTTCAATCGCGGCATAATCTTCGATGCCGGAAATATCGCAGGGTTGCCCCGCCGTCAATTGTTTCATGATTTGAAAGACGTCTTCCGGTGATTTCCACTCGGAGAACATTTCAGAGCATCCCCAGTATTGTGCGATCAGTTTAAAGATCGAAAAATCAGACAAGGCCTGTCCGGGAGCGCGGGTGACGCGTTTTACGCGGCCAATTCGACGTTCGGCATTAATAAATGTTCCCTCTTTTTCTCCCCAGCCCGCCGCGGGTAAAATCAAATCGGCATGGCGGGCGGTTTCTGTTGTATGGTACATGTCCTGAACGACTAGAAAATCCAGTCGATCCAGAATATCGCGGACCTGCCCCTGATTAATCCAGGAATGTGCCGGATTCGTACAAATCACCCACAGCCCTTTGATTTTGCCGGCCAGAATACCTTCGATGATCTTGTGATAAGGCCAACTGTTTTCAGAAGGGATGCGATCAACGGGAATGGAAAGAGTTTCCGCCACTTTGGCGCGATCTTCGGCGTCGAGAAAATCGTGGCCCCCTAATAAATTTGTGGTATTACTGAATAAGCGGGAACCCATGGCATTGCATTGGCCAGTGATCGAATTTGGACCTGTTCCCGGCCTGCCGATATTACCGGTCATCAAGGCCAGATTGATCAGAGCTTGAGCGGTGCGTACTCCCTGATAACTCTGATTGACCCCCATTGTCCACCAGAAAGAAACCCGTTTTCCAGAATGAATCAGCTCTGCAAAGTGTTCGATCGCTTCCTGGCTCAGTCCAGTCTCGGTAACGACCCGTTCGATCGAATAGTCTTTGACGTGTGCAGCAAACGCTTCAAAGTCTTCTGTATGTTCCTGAATGTACTCTTTGTCGAGATATTCTTTTTCAATGAGGATCCGGGCGATGCCGTAAAATAAGGGGAGGTCCGATTTTGGATAAATCTGCAGATGTTGCGTTGCCTGCATGGCGGTTTCGGTTTTGCGCGGATCAACGACAATGATCTCCGGTTGATGCGGATTGCGCATCACGCGTTCCCACATGATCGGGTGGGCAATACAGGGATTGGCGCCCACGAAAACCAGCACGTCTGATTCTTCCAGATCCTGATATGTGAAGGGAGGCGCATCGAAACCGAACGATTGTTTATATGCGGTGACTGCAGATGCCATGCACTGGCGCGTGTTTCCATCACCGTGAATCATGCCCATGCCGAACTTGGTCAGCGCTCCCAGAAAGGCCATTTCTTCCGTGACCATTTGACCGGTGCTGAGAAAGGCGACTGATTCAGGGCCGTATTGTTGCTGAATTCCTTTGAACTTCCGCGTAAAGAGGCTGAGAGCGGTATCCCAGTCAACCGGTTCCCAGTGGCTGGGAGACTTTTTGACAAGGGGGCTGACAGCCCGGTCCGGAGATTTCAGGACGGACAAGGCTTCCCAGCCTTTGGGACATGCCATTCCTAGATTGACGGGATATTCTGTGGTGGGGGTGATACAAACGCCTTCCCCGTCTTTGAGGTGAATATTCAGATTACAGCCCGTGCCACAAAACCCGCAGACCATTTGAGTGACGGCGTCCGGCAGATTCTTATCAGGGACTTTACCCAGCCCGAATCCGCCGGGGGAGAGTAATAACTCTCGGGTAAGATGTCCCTCTTTCTGATGGATCAGCGAGGTTAATTTTGATCGATCGATTATTGACATAAAATCGATTCCAGTATGGAAAAGGAAATTTAGCGTAAAACACCGGGCATACGGGGAGCAGCTACCGCGGAGAAATAAAGGTAACGTTCTAATAATTCACCGAACAAACAGGCAATGAATAAAATCACGACAATAATAAACAGCGTTAAATTTTGTAGCGGCTGCGTTTGATGATTCAGTAAAAAGGCAGGCATCAGGATCCCGCCCAGAATTCCACAAGCGAAGCGTGCAAGTGTGACACTTGACAGTTCACCACTCATGAGTACCGCCGACCGTTTGAGTGGCGAGTTCTGCCTTCGAATCAGATATCGAAAAATCGAAGCTTCAAAACTGAGCTTGATGATCGACGTCACAATCAAAGCCTTAGAGAGAATGGGCCCCGCTTGAGAGATCAGCAGATTCGATTCCGGCGAGTTATCAGTGAAGTTCAAAATGAAAATCGTCAACCAGGTTGACGCAATTCCCAAGAGAACTGCAGTCAGCGAAAACTTCACCGTCGTAGATTCAAAACTCCAGAATTCCCGCTTGGTAAACACATAAATCATGATCGAGCAGAAAATGCCGACCGCTCCGACAATCCCGACAAAACGACCCGCAAGAGGTTGCCAGGCCTTCAGCTCCGGAAACGCAGAAGCAGAAACCCAGGTCAGCATGGCGTAGATCATCGCAGTACCGGCGAAAGCACCAAAGGCCAGGATTTCGCGACTCAACCAGGAATGTTTCAATCCTAGAATACCACGAAATGCATACATGGGGCGGCCCAGATGAAGTGTACTGGCGCCTAAGGCGACTAATCCAAAAAACAGCCCGCTGGTCGCATACAAGCGGGTCATGACAGCCGTTGTTTCAGCACTGAGAAAATATTCCAGAGCCGAGCCGGTAAGAAACGCGCCAACAGAAAGCTGTGTGAGCACCAGCATGATCACCAGAGGCAGGTGAGCGTGTTGCGGACTGGCGGAATAATAGTCTGCCGGCAATGTGTTTCGGGGGAATGGTTTTGCAGATTTATAGGTAGTTGTGGGAAAGGTGTGTTGCGGGTCTGGTGCGCCGGGCAGAAATTGATTGATCTCCGAATCGGCAATGACCCGTTCCTGGTTGACGATCTCAATGGCAATCGCCTGATGAGGACACGCCTGCACACAGGCGGGCGCTTCGCCGTCGGATAATCGCTGACTGCACATATCGCATTTACGGACGATCCCCTTGTGACTCTGATATTTGGGAACATCATAGGGACAGGCTAACGTACAATACTGACAACCAAAACATTGGTCATCCAGGTGTTTGACGATGCCTGTAAGTGGATCTTTTTCATAAGCATTGACCGGACAGGCCTCCATGCATGCCGGCTCAAGACAGTGGTGGCAGGCGGTGGTGACGTGCTGATAAATCGGCTCCTGAGTTGAACCGCCGATGAGCAGGCCTACATCACGCCATGTTTCATTTTCATCCAGTCCATTCAGCGAATGGCAGGCGCTGACACAGGCTTTGCAACCGGAGCAGCGATCAAGGTCGACTTCAAACGCGTATTGTTCGCCTGATTGCGGGACGGTAGATGGAATCAGGTCTGCATAATAGCGTGACTGTGCCGGTAACGCCTGAGCGTCATACTTTTTTGCAAACTGATCGACGGCGGTTAATGTCTGCTGCTCTTTTAAGAGCAGCGCGATGAGGTCGAAGTCCGTATGACAGGCAGCATTTGCTTGTGATAATGAAGAGGCCTCTTCGAGAGAAAAAACCGAGTTCCGATTGTGTCCGTCAACGTCGAAATTCATGCGTGTCTATTTAGACTTTCGTTTTTTATGAAACTGTTCGGTGTGTATAAATGATTGTGGAACACCGGTCGTCTGCAGTTTTTCTTCAAAATTATGATTAAAACTTTCGGGGCCACACAGAAAAAAACGTGACATCGGAACTTGAGGGATCTTCGATAGAATAAAATCGAAATTGAGATAACCACAATAGCCCAGCCAATGTGGCGCGGGCTGAGAAAGTGTGAGGAAGTACTGGAACCCAGGCATTTGTGTGATTAACTGCCGGGTTTCGTGATCGAAGATGACATCCCGGTGTGTTCTGGCACCATAAAATAAATAGCAGGGATTGTTTTGTTTAGAGTCATAGAGATAGCGGATAATACTCATCATGGGCGTAATCCCAATTCCTGCACAGAGCAGTACGAGGGGGTCTGTATGAAGTTTCGGATCAAAATAAAACTGGCCTAACGGGCCTTTGACCTGAATCTTACTACCCGGACGAATATGTTCAAAAAAATAATTCCCCACCTGTCCCTGGCGATTTCGTTTGATGGTGATATCGATTCGATCGGGACGCGAGGGTGAAGAACTGATCGTAAAACTCCGCCAGACTTCTTCGCCATCAATGTTGAGGCAAACCTTGAGAAACATTCCCGCTTTGTGAGGAGCGAGTTGCCTTGCGGAATTGTCCAGTCGAAAGGTACGGACCTCTTCAGCTTCCTGTAACACGTCCACGACGGAGAGTGTGACAAGTTCTTCGTTTAGTCTTTTGGAATCTGGTTGTTTAGAAATGATCATTTAAGAACCCGTGCTTAGTGAGCGCCAGCACATTCGATCTGGTTTAATAATTCGTCTAGTACTTTTTCTTCCGGAAGTTCCAGATATACATTTTTCATTTCATCTGTTTTAACTTTGAATACATTCACTGAATACTGCTGTTCGCCACTCAGGCAGGAACCGTTTTCCAGTGAAAAGGTCTTTTTATGTAAGGGGCAAGCGACTTTGGGAGAGCCCTGTGTGTCCCCGATAATTCCGCGTGACAATACCATTGCCTTTTTATGCGGGCACATCTGCTGGCAGGCATACCACTCTCCACGACTGGTAAAATTGAAAACCGCAATTTGTGAGTTACCATATTTCACTGTTGAGCCACTCTCAGCCGGGAAATCACCCACAGCCCCGACCCGAACCCATTCACGCGGGTGAGTATTCAACTCTTGGGAATCATCGCCTGCAGTCGATTCAAGTGGTTTCAAGTCGTCTAAGGGAATAAAGTCGGGAGTCCAGTCGATGGGGCGTTTTTGTCCTCGTTCCGGTATCAGTTCAATTGAAGGTTGATGTTCTTCGGTATTCACAAATTGTTCGAATAAGCGTCTTTTCTCCGGATTATTGACGACCTCTTTCCATTCACACTGGTAACTGTCGACAAGCGATTGCATCATGGATTCAAGCTCTTCACAAATTCCCAGTTTATCCTCGATGACAACCTCTCTTAAATACTCGATGCCCCCTTCCAGTTTATCCAGCCAGGTTGCGGTCCGGGTCAGTTTATCTGCGGTTTGAATATAAAACATCAGAAAACGATCCAGGTATTTAATGCAGGTTTCTTCATCAAGGTCTGATGCAAACAGATCAGCGTGTCTCGGCTTAGAACCACCATTCCCGCAGATATACAGGTTATATCCATTTTCCGTTGCGATGAGTCCAAAGTCTTTGCTCTGCGCTTCCGCACATTCACGCACACAGCCTGAAACGCCTCCTTTGATTTTATGCGGTGCACGAATTCCACGATAGCGTTCTTCCAGACGAATTGCGAAACCAACGGAATCTCCCACTCCATAACGGCACCAGGTTGTGCCGACGCAGCTTTTGACCGTTCGCAGCGCCTTGCCATACGCGTGCCCGCTTTCAAAGCCGGCGTCGATCAGTTTTTCCCAGATACCAGGCAGATCATGAACCTCTGCACCGAATAAGTCAACGCGTTGCCCGCCGGTGATTTTTGTATAAAGTCCGTATTCACTGGCGACCTGTCCCAGCACAATCAGTTTTTCGGGAGTAATTTCGCCTCCTGGTACGCGTGGCACAACAGAATAGAGTCCTCCGCGTTGCACATTGGCCAGGAAACGGTCGTTCGTATCCTGCAGGTTCGCATGGTCGACAATATGCTCGTTCCATAAACTGGCAAGAATGGAAGCTACGGTTGGCTTGCAGACTTCACATCCAGCGCCCGAACCACAGTCATCCAGAACGGCGGTAAAGGTTTTGAGTTTCTTGATTTTAATAATGTCGAACAGTTCTGTCCGCGAAAACGCGAAATGCTCGCAGAGGTGGTTGTTAACGGTGATGCCGGCGGCTTTCATTTCTGCTTTGAACAGATCCGTCACCAGAGGCATACAGCCCCCACAGCCACTTCCCGCTTTGGTACATGTTTTGACTTGATCAACAGAAGCGAGACTCTCCTCGCGGATTGCTGCACAGATTCTTCCTTTGGTGACATTGTTGCAAGAGCAGATCTGTGCTTCGTCCGGCATCTCTGCAGCGCTGCCTCCTGGAATTCCTCCTCCTGAGCCGACAACCAGTTCGTGCGGGCTGCAGGCTAACAGATCTTCTGATTTGGCCATAATCGAGAGACTTCCATAATCGGAAGCGTCACCAATGAGAATTCCGCCGAGCAGTTTCGTTCCTTCAGTATTAAATACCAGCTTCTTGTAGACGCCTGCAAATGGATCTTCAAACGAGAGACATTTGGTGATTTTGGGATCGGCTTCGTAATCACCGAAACTGGCGACATCGACGCCCATCAATTTTAATTTAGTGGAAAGGTCGCTGCCTTGGTATTTCTGCTCGACGTTACACAGGTTCGCTGCAGCGACTTCGGCCATCTGATAACCGGGGGCAACCAGGCCATAGACCATGCCCGAATGCAAGGCGACTTCACCGATCGCATAAATATCCGGGTCGGAAGTCTGTAGATGATCATTGACCAGAATTCCTCCGCGGTCTCCGACCTCAAGATCGCAGTCCCGTGCCAACTCATCACGAGGACGAATGCCGGCTGAGACAATGATCATGTCGAGTTCCAACTCTTCTCCATCCTGAAAACGAATTCCGGTGACTTTGGATTCTCCCAGAACTTCGTCGGTGGCTTTATTCAAATGGACTTGAACACCCAGCTCCTCAATTTTCTGAACCAGTATTTTTGAACCGGCGTCATCAATCTGGCGGGGCATCAGACGCGGGGCAAACTCCAGCACGTGTGTTTCGAGTCCCAGATCCAGCGCCGCTTTGGCTGCTTCCAGTCCAAGGAGCCCGCCTCCAATCACAGCCGCCTTTTTTGAATGTTTCGCGTATTCAATAATCAGCTCCAGATCGTTAATCGTGCGATAAACGAAGACCCCCCGGTTTTTGATTCCCGGTACAGTAGGAACAAACGGATATGAGCCTGTCGCAATCACGACTTTATCGTACGGGATCTGTTCGCCTTTTTGGGAACAGATGATTTTGTTTTGCCGATCGATACTGACGGCTCGGTCTGCCAGATGCAGATCGATATTATTATCCGCATACCATTCCCTGCGGGCCAGCATCAGTTTTTCTGCATCATGGTGGGCAAAAAATTGTGTCAGTCCGACGCGATCATACGCGGCCCGTGGTTCCTCACAAAAAGTGACGATCTTATATTCGTGTTGTTGATCTTTTTCGACGAGTTGTTCACAAAAGCGTAAGCCGACCATGCCGTTGCCGATGACAACAACTGTTTTCTTTTGTTCAGAATTTCGCTGAATCACAGTAAATCTACCTTTAAAACAGAGCACTTATGTTAAACGCAGGATTACGGTTGACTGACTAACTTCCCATTGAAGTCGCCAGTTCTTTCTCTCCATTTTTCACTGTGATGGCTGAATCATGAGCCAGTCTCGCTTCTGTTTCTGTTTCTTCGTTGAACCGCACGAGAAAACTTAGAAAGGAACAGCCAGTGACAATCGCTCCCAGAATAAACAGTGCCGTCGGCCAGTTGATGGCCTGGGTTTTGAAGAGGAAGCCTGCAGCCACCGCGCCTGCGTTACCGCCGGCTCCGACAATTCCGGATACCGATCCCAGCGCTTTGGGGTTGATAAACGGAACCACAGAATAAGTGGCTCCTTCAGACATTTGTACGAACAGACTGAAGACGATGAGTGCCGGTAATGCCAGAGCAAGTACACTCATTTGTGAAAAGAGCATGAGCGCAATCCCTTCACAGAAAATGACGATGAACAACCATTTCACGCGACCACTGAGTCCCCATTTTTGTCCGAACCGATCCCCAAATGCCCCGCCCAGAGTACGGGCGAAAATATTCATCAATCCGAACATGCCGGCAAACAAACCAGCCATTTTAATGGCCTGCCCGGTTTCCATTTCCTTGAAGTAATCAAAGTAATCCAGAAAATAGAGTGCAGCGACATTGTTGAGGGTGAGTTCAATTCCAAAACAGGCTCCATAGAGAATGAACAGGGCCCAGACCCGGCGATCTTTACAGGTAGCCCAAAACATACCTTTGTGTTGTTCTTTCTGTGACAACTTTCCCGCTGCTCGCAGGTCTTTGAAATTGCCGTCCGGTGCGTCTTGAGTCAGGAAATAATAGGCGACGCCTGTCATGGCACAAACAAGACCGGCAACGAACATGGATGCCCGCCACCCAACCGAATCACTAAATCCTAATACGCCAATAAACATGGCGAAAATAAGTGGCATTATAATTTGTGTGACACCACCGCCCAGATTTCCCCAGCCGGCCGTCGTCGCATTTGCGGTGCCCACACAATTGGGAGCAAACATGATTGACGTGTGGTATTGTGTGATCACAAAAGAAGCCCCGATCGCGCCAATCGCGATTCGGAAAATCAAAAATGTGGTATAGTCATGGGCGAAACCGATTCCCATCACGGGTAGCGATCCCAGCAGTAAAAGCCAGGTGTATGCCAGACGCGGACCAATTTGATCACAGAGCCAGCCAATAAACAGACGGGCGATCACGGTAATTGCCACTGAGCCGATGATACACCAGCCAATTTGCTCTTTCGACAGCAGCATTTCCTCCCGGACCACCTTCATCAAAGGGGCGATCCCGAACCAGGCAAAGAAACACAGAAAAAATGCAAACCAGGACATGTGAAACGCCCGCATCTGCGGAGTTGAAAAATTAAACAGATTGATTCTGGTTGCTTTGTTTTTGATTTCCATTTCCTGAACGCTTTCTTTCAGCTGGCTGTTAATGCACTGTTTCGTCTTTGTTCCTTCAAAGAAAGATTGCGCATGCATTTGACTGCCAGGCGATAATCAGCGCGCAACACGATCACAGGGAACAAAGGATGTTAGGGGAATCATCACTGAATGGTTCAGCCGTTTCTGTACTGCAAGCTGAGTGGAGGAGCTACTCTAATGACTTGCAATAAAGTGATTTGGGGTTCAATGGCTGTTACATATCGTGATTCATATTCGCTTCTATGCTGAGTTGAGTGACTCTCCCCAAGAGCGCGGTAGAGATCACAGTGGACCAACCTCTGATGATCTTTGATCACTTGAGGTTGTGTTTGATAGCGAAAACAAAAGGCAAAGCGTGTGCCAGAAAATAAGTCAACTAACTTAAGAAAGTGAATGGCTCAGGGAGCAGAACTGAAAACCACTTCTTTTTGAGAGGAGAATGAACTTTCAATGGATCAAAAAATATTAAGAGAGCCAGATGTCCATTTGGATTTTTGGGCATAAAAACCGGGGGCATGCTTAGAAATTAAGCATAAATTGAGTGCAAATGACCGATTTCGGATTACTGCAGCAGACTGCGTTGCAGGACATCTTTTGCCTTATCAAAATAAGTCTGCCATTCGATTTCCGGCTTGCCGAATTTCAGGCAGTCTCGGACCTTCTGCAACGTATTCCGTGCCATGTGCGGACAACGGTTACAGGCACAGGTTTCGCCTGTGGAAGCCATGATTCCCGGAACAGGAATGTAGGTATGCTGTGGTGCCGATTTATGCAGCGGGTGAATCATATTGGCTTCAGTCGCAATCAAAAACGTTCCCGGTTTTTTGACCGACATGACGTATTGCCGTAATTTTTCTGTACCACCAATGAAGTCGGACACTTCCAGGATCGTATGGGGACATTCCGGGTGCGATAATACCAGGGAACCAGGATTGTTCTTCTTGGCACGCAGCAGATCCTGAACGCTGAAGATTTCATGAACCATACAGGAACCAGGCCAGAGAATCATCTGGCGGCCCGAGACTTCCTGCAGATAACGTCCCAGGTGCTGGTCGGGGACGAACAGAATTTCTTTGTCTTTCGGAACCCGGTCGATGATTTCCCGTGCATTGCCGCTGGTCACAATCCAGTCGCAGAGACTTTTGACTTTGGCGGTGGTGTTGATATAGGCAACTGTTTCAAAATCGCGTCCTTCCGCACGCAGCTTTTTCTGGAACTGATCCAGATCGTCATATTGACAACTGTCTGCCAGCGAGCAGCCGGCATTGAGATCCGGCAGGAGCACTCGCTTTTCCGGACTCAATATTTTGGTCGATTCCGCCATGAAATGCACACCGGAGAATACAATTGTGGAGGTCTTCACATTGACGGCATCGCGTGCCAGTTTCAGGCTGTCGCCTGTGAAATCAGCGATTTCCTGGATATCGCCATCAATGTAGAAGTGAGCCAGAAGCGTTGCGTCTTTTTCTTTTTTGAGTGCTTCAATTTCGTCCATCAGATCAAGTGGATCTTCATAGACTTCTACATTGTTATCAATTGTTGGCAACGACATTTGCTCATACCCTCAGAAAATCAACATTTCAAAAAAAACTTGCTGTACAGACACAAAATACCGGTCAAAAGTTCAACACAACATTTCGTTCCTACTGGAGAATCTGAAACTCTTCCGGTACAACTAAAGTACTATTGTTGTAGGAAAAGTGTCCTCGTCAAGCTGTTGTTATTCTATATAATCGTGTGAAGGTTTAGAACTCTATGGCAGAACAATCATTGCGAATCCTGGTTTTTGGCGCTCATCCCGATGATTGCGACATCAAAGCGGGGGGAACGGCTGCTTTGTACAAGCAGGCCGGCCATACCGTGAAATTTGTCAGTGTCACGAATGGGGAATCAGGGCACCAGCGTCTTTCCGGGACCGAATTAGCGGGAATTCGACGGGCTGAAGCTTCTGCTGCGGGAGAATCGCTGGGGGTGGAATATGAGGTGCTCGGAAACCGGGATGGTTATCTGCAACCGACCATCGAAGCCCGCTTCGAAATTATTCGCCTGATTCGTACGTTTCAGCCCGATCTGATTTTGACACACCGCCCCAACGATTATCATCCTGATCATCGTTATACCTCACAACTGGTGTGTGACGCTGCCTATATGGTGACGGTGCCTCCCATCGTTCCCGATGTACCTGCTCTGCGCAAGAACCCTGTGATTGCTTATTTGTCAGATCATTTTACGCGTCCTTACCCCTTCTCTCCTACAGTCGTGATCGATGTAGAACCAGTATGGGATCGGCTGGTGGATGCCCTGGACTGCCATCGGTCTCAGTTTTATGACTGGCTGCCTTATAACCACTTTTACGAGGATGAAGTACCCGCTGAAGGATCGAAGCGGAAAGCCTGGCTGAGCGGCAAGATGCAGGCCCGGATTGCTCCTCTGGCAGATCGATATCGGGAACTGGTGATCCAGACTTATGGGGAAAAACGGGGCAAAGAGATCCGGTTCATCGAAGCCTACGAACCATGCGAATATGGATCTCCATTAACAGTCGAAAATAGCAAGACATTATTTCCGTTTCTTCCCTGAATTCGATATCAAAGTAAGACTGACTCTCATAAAGAAAGATTCCATGCGAACTCTCTGCTATTTGATCTTTATATTGATTTTGACTTGTGGATCTGTATTTCCATTGGCTGCAGAAGAAAGCTCAGCTGAACGGGGATATCGCCTGTTGACATCCAAGGCGTATTTGCCGCCTGATTTTGATCAGGCGGTACTGGATGATCTCTGGAAAGTCTGGCCGCAGGAATTACGAGAGGAAGCCGAGCAGGCCTCACCGAAAGAACGCCGCAAGATGATCTTTTCGTATTACGGGATTATGGAACGTCCTGAAGCGGAAACGGCTCCCTTAGGGTATGTCGTCACTCCGGAACAGAACTGGGTCATGAACTGTTTCAACTGTCATGGTGGAAAAGTGGCAGGCACTGTGATTCCCGGGGCGCCGAACAGCCATGTCGCCCTGCACACTCTGACGGAAGATGTGAGTAAAATTAAACTGCAGCAGTTAAAAAAACTGAGTCATATGGATTTAGCGGCACTGGGAATCCCTCTGGGAACCACACATGGAACAACCAATTCCGTGATCTTTGGAGTGGTTCTCGATTCCCTGCGTGATCCTGATATGAATTTTGACAGAAGCCGAAAAGTCCCACCGTTATTACACCATGACATGGATCCCCCGGCGTGGTGGAATGTGAAGCGGAAACAAAAAATATATGCTGACGGATTTATTACCAAGAATCATCGGATGCTGATGCAGTTTATCCTTATTCCACGCAATGGTGCCCAGAAAATTAAGGATTGGGAAACCGATTTCGAGGACATTCTGGCGTATATTGAATCTCTGGAAGCACCGCGCTATCGTTGGCCCATTCATGAGCCACTGGCAACTCAAGGCAAGCAAGTCTTCAATGCGCATTGTGCCCGTTGTCATGGAACTTATGGAGAGGATTCCACCTATCCGGAAAAGACGATACCGATTGCAGAATTGAAGACGGACCCGGTCCGGCTGAATTCGTTGCCGCCGGCATATCGCGCGGCTTTAAATCAAAGCTGGATGTCTCGCTATGGCAAAGATCCGGTTGTGGAAAATCCCGGAGGCTATGTGGCTCCTCCGTTGAATGGTGTTTGGGCTTCTGCTCCCTATTTTCATAACGGATCGGTGCCGACATTGTGGCATGTCCTGCATCCAGAAGCACGACCAGAAATCTGGAAGCGTACTGAAAACGGTTTTGACCTCCAGAAAGTGGGTTTGGAAATCGAAACGTTTACAGTGATGCCAGACAGCTTATCGACGATGCAAAAAAGATTGTATTTCGACACAACACAGTTTGGCAAAGGAGCCACCGGCCATTCTTATCCAAATGACTTGGATTCGTCTCAGAAAGAGGCTGTGCTCGAATATTTGAAAACGCTCTGAACATCCCTGCGAACAAACAGTTGACGACCGCAGGCCGTTTATTGCAGCCCAAAGTAGGACATCATCATCAGGAAATTAATATAAAGCAGTGCCAGGCCAGGATAAAAACCAAAAGCAGGCCGTTCACGTTCAAGCGTGATCCCATGATTCGGCGGAGGGCATTCATTTGAGATATAACCGGGAGTCCACTCGCTTCCATTTGGCTTCACGTATTTGACGCGTGTTTTCCACAAGTAGAAGCAAACGATGGCGATGAATAAGACGGCCGCCAGGAGAATCATGGGATGCACGGCCTGTGTTTCGTCGCCTAACTTCGCTGCATTTTCAGGAAACTGAGTGGCCATTTTTGCCACCGTGACGGCAAACGCATTGTTCAGGAAATGTACCAGAACCGGAGCCCAGAAACTGCGGGTGACATAATATACAAAATGCATAAACATCCCCAGCGGAATCACAGCCATCACGTGTGCGGGATGCGCGTGCACCATCCCAAACATGATAGATGTGATTAAAATGCCGGGAATCAAGCCCCAGCGTGCCAGAAGTCCACGACCGATTAATCCACGAAAGACAATTTCTTCACCGATCGCAGGGAAAACCGCGATCACAAGTACGAGTGCCCATAACGGACTGTTTTCGGCCATCTGCTTAACCAGTTCCATCGTTTGCATCTCATTGAACTGCTTCAAGAAGGGGACCTGTTCGGCGAAAGAACTCCAGGCCTCGAAAGCAAGGCGATAGAATTCTCCTGAAAGCATCGAAAGCGGCAGTACAGCAATGAATAACAGCATTCCGGTTGAGATGGCAAAAGGTTGCAGATTCAATTTTCCTAAGACACCTCTCCCCAACCGTAATCCCACAGCAGCCATGATAATTAATACGAAGACCCCCTGTTCTACCCCCGCCATCTCCAATGTATGGTCTTCGAAAAACTGTGTGAACTGCTGGCGAATTTGAGCAGAATTCTTCCCCAGGTTTGTTGTCACCATCAGATAAATAAACGTACCGACGATAAAAACCATGATTCCCGCGAAGTGTGCACCAAAGACACCAAACATCCAGCAGATGGATTCAAATAAACCCGGCCCCGGGGGGCGCTGGTTGACCGGACTTTGTTTTTTCTGATCGTCGTATCGGGCAACTTGGACTGCCTCGTTCAGAATCTGATCGACTTCTAAGCCAGCGCGTTCCGGCGGGAGAGCGCTGCCGGAATCCTCAAACAGATCGTCCTGAAGGAATTCAGCGTCCGTCGATTCAGGTTCCGGTTTTTCGGAAGGTCTATTTTCAGAAGCAGCCATTATGGAATTCGATTACAGAGTGATTGTTGATGTAACTTGTTACTAAAGAATGCATTAGGTTACGCCGTCCTCTCAGGTAGCACAACGTCTGTCTGCCTCAGTCTATGTATTTATAGTCGTCGTAAAGAAGTGCGAATTCATGTTTTTTTCAGGAATTACGGGATTCCACCGTAATAAAGAGAGTTCTCAAGCGAATTATCCCCGGCAGCGATCGATTCTTGCGAATACTTCTTATCGCTTTTACCTCAAAACCAGGTATGATAGCAGCAGGGCCAGAACCATGAACGAGTCGTTTACTACTGATACTAGCTGTTCCGCCGGACAATTTTCTGAAATGTTACCAGATCAAGATTTTGAACCTGATACAGAGGGTAACAAGTGCCAGCTTCAATATTGTGCCAATTGCAATTCCACGTTCTTTCAGCAGAACGGATTTGAGAACTGTCCTGAATGTGGTGCGAAGGTGGCTGGGATTTCCGTGCCTGATTTGCAGGAAACGATCGTCCTTAATAATCTGTCTGCCCGGGTTGCACACGGGTTACCAGTCTCTGCCGATCTGGACGATCCCATCATTGGCACGGAGTTACACGTTTATCAATGCCAATCGTTGATCGGCCGCGGCGGTATGGGCGTGGTTTATCTGGCGACGCATCGTGACCTGGGAAGGCAATGTGCGCTGAAAATACTCTTGCCCCGTCTAGCGGAACGCGATCCCGATTATGTGCAGCGTTTTTTGCAGGAAGGCCGGGCTGTCGCGACACTGAACCATCCGAATATTGTAACGGCGCACGCCATTGGCGAGGAACGAGGTTTCCGTTTTCTGGAAATGGAACTGATTGCAGGTCGTGCATTAAGCCGTGTCGTGCGAGAGGACGGTCCTCTGACTCCTTTGCATGCGACCTCTTTAATTGCACAAATTGCCTCTGGCCTGGGAACCGCGCATGTGAAGGGGATCATCCATCAGGATTTAAAGCTCGAAAATATCCTCTTAACCAGTTCGGGAATTCCTAAAATTGCTGACTTCGGTCTGGCTAAGCGTATCAGCGCAGATGAGCATCTCTCTTCAAAACAGTACCTCGCAGGAACGCCCAATTATATGGCTCCGGAGTTGTTCCAGGGGGCTCCGGCAACGGCGACATCGGACGTCTATTCGCTGGGGGTTTGCTTTTTTGTTCTGTTAACAGGACAGCTTCCTCACCGTGGCCAGACATTTAATTCACTGATTCAGGAAGTGGTTTCTCAAGCCGCCCCGAGTGTGCGGGATTTGCGTCCCGATATTCCACTGGAAATTTCGGAGTGTGTTGCTTTAATGCTGGATAAAAGTCCTGCCAATCGATTTCAGAACGGTTTCATGGCTGCGCAATTCCTGACTGCGGTTTTAGGACAGGTCAAGAATATTGAGGCATTACTCCATGAGGCATTCGAAAGCAGCCCGCATGTCACCTGGAAAAGAAACGGGCAGCAGTATATTCTGGAAGTTAAACAAACCGGAAAGCGAAAACAGACGGTTTTTATCGAACCCAGCGCGCATCAGATGCATGAGCGACTTTTGTTGATTTACAGCACCTGCTGTGATGCACAGCCCGAATATTATGAAGAGGCACTCAGGCTGAATGCAGAGATTTCACACGGCGGAATCTCGATCCGCGAAGTCAACGGCGAAACCAAATTTGTGATGGTGGATACCTTTCCCCGCACCACTGTCGATGCGGAAGACATCCAGAAAAGTGTGATGGCGGTCGCACAATATGCAGACGAGATTGAAAAACAGCTCACGGGCGATGATTTTCATTAAACCGGTTGCATTGAAACAGGTCACTTTCTGAAACGACCGTTTGTAGCGATTTTGCTGCTTAATCAAGCTTTCCCCGCAGCAACAAGCGTTGTTTTTTGGATTCCCCTGCTAAGTCTCACAAAACAGCAGCAGATCCAGTGCGTGAGGCCATTCAGTTGCATTCTGATGATACCCATCAGCCGGAATTCGTGTGAAATCATGAGATATTAAATCAAGAGCTTGACCATCCATTCAAAGCACTGATATAGTCAAGGCTGGATAATGAGACAGAATATGGATGTATCAAGTTAATTTGCCGGGCCTGCTGTATGTATGTGCCGGTTTGGGGCGTGTCGATACACATTCTGTTTTACTACGAATGGTTTTAACGCAAATCAGATTCCACTGCGATTCAGCAAACTCTGTATGGGAATCTCTATCAATTAGTCGATATACTGTTACTTACCAAAACAGTTCTCATTAGGAATTGTCAGAATCTCTGGGGTTTTTCATGCGTCATTCACTTAAACAGTTTCCTCTGATTGCCTTCACCTGTAGTTGTTGTCTTCTGTATTCTGCAGGAAATCAGGTTTTGGCTCAAAATCAGAGTCTCAACCGTGGATTTTCGATTAAGGCAGACGTCACTGCGACCGGCGAAGAGCGCGCAAGCCAGAAATCATTGTGGGTGCTTGATGCGATCTTTAAGCCCATGCGGATGGTTCGCCTGGATTTGACGAATCCCAAAACAGGCAAAAAAGAAAAAACGCTGGTCTGGTATATTGTATACAAGTGTCTGTTGAGACCGATTGAACGACCATCAGACAAGAATGAAATCACTCCGGAAAATGCCGAGGTTCCAGCGCCAGGACCGTCTCTATTTGTTCCTGAAGTTACGCTGATCACAAACGATAATGGTCAACAGAAGATTTATCCCAATCAAATTCTCCCGGAAGCGGAAACGCTCATTAACCAGAGAGAACGTGGCCAATTCAAGAATGCCGTTGAAATTATCGGTGAATTACCAGCGGAAACCCCGCTGGATTCCAAAGAGGAAAAAGCCATTTATGGTGTTTGTGTCTGGACGGGCGTTGATCCCAGTACGGATTATTTTACGCTGCTGTTTTCCGGACTTTCAAACGGTTATAAAATTGTAGAAGGTCCCGAAGGAAAACCGATGACCCTGAGAAAAGTGCTCGTTCAGCAATACTGGCGCCCGGGGGATGAGTTTGGTCAGCAGGAACAGGAATTTCGTCCCAAAGGCATCCCCTACTGGGTTTACCTGCCAGATGACCCTCAAATGGCTGCCAAGATGAAAAAAGAGCTGCAAATCGAAGAGCCGGCTGAGACCAAGCCCTGATTCTTTCAGGAAAATAGCGGGAAGTTGGCGGGAAATACGATTATCTCTTGCAAGTTAAGGCCAGATTCGCCAAGATACGGCCTCAATTAACACCTTTTTTAATGATACGCCCCATTGCGGGCAGTTTCTGAGACCTGAGGATTAAATCAATGGCACATAAGAAGGGCCAAGGCTCCAGCCGTAACGGACGTGATTCACAAGCACAGCGTCGCGGAATCAAGAAGTTTGGCGGCGAAAGCGTCCTGGCAGGAAATATTATTGCCCGTCAATGTGGAACAAAATGGCATCCCGGTAAAAATGTTGGTATGGGCAGAGACTATACCATTTTTTCACTGGTTGAAGGCAACGTTTACTTCGATAAAGAAGGTCGACGTATTAACGTTGAGCCTGTAACGACATTGAACTAAACTGTTTTTCCACCATGAGAGACATCAAAGGTTTCCTGAATCTGATTCAGGAAACCTTTTTTTATGGACGATTGGAGTGGCTGGCCGTAAGTGTCACGGAGATTTTAGTGGGGGTCTGTTCTTTACCTCTTAAGACAGTCACGACGACAGTGTCTCCCGGTTTTTTACTCTCAATATAGTCCAGAAAGTCAGCAGCAGATTTAATCTGTTTCTGATCGACGGCAATAATCAGGTCAGCTGCTTCGCGATCGATGCGTTCCACGACGATCAATCCCCTTCTCTGTCGTACTATTTTAGGCCCCTGAAGACCGGCTTTTTCTGCCGGGCCACCGGGGGTCAGTTTGGCAACAAGTAATCCCTGTTCGGTTTCGTAGACGCGTTGAATACCAATTTCAGGATGAATCATGTGGCCATGCGCCAGCAGTTGTGGGACAACGTGGGCGATCAGGTTTGAGGGAATTGCAAATCCGACGCCGGAACTTTGGCCGGTGCTGCTGGCAATCGCGGTATTGATCCCAATCAACTGACCATGCGAATTGAGTAAAGGTCCTCCGGAGTTTCCCGGGTTGACGGCTGCGTCAATCTGGATGATGGATTTGATCGTTCGGTTTCCACGGAGTTTCAATGATCGATTCAGACTGGAAATAATGCCGCACGTCATGGTGCGTTCCAGGCCAAAGGGGTTTCCAATCGCAAACACTTTCTGGCCGACTTTTAATTTACTGGAATCGGCCATCGCGACCGGTTGCAGGATGCCCGGATCTTCTTCGATTTTGATGACGGCAATATCGTTAATCAGATCAGCGCCCACAAATGTTGCGGGATAGGATTTGCCGTTGAATAACGTCACATTCACCTGCTGGGCGTCTTCTACAACATGGTAGTTCGTCAGAATATGTCCTGCTTTATCGATGATGGCACCAGAGCCTGCACCTTCCGTATCATATTCAAGTAAGAAAAAACCCTCTGTTTTTGTGCTTTTCGTCGTGATATGAGCAACACTTTTATTCACATTGTCGTAAACGCTGACATTGATTTCCTCTTCTGGCGTCAACCCGTGCTCATTGAAAAGTCCCTTATGGAGAACCGGTTCAGAATTTTTGACAGCCGGCCTGGATCCAGGAGGACTAAGTGGAGTAGGAGGTATAATCCGCGGCCCACTTGGTTTGGGTTGAAGCTGTGCTTCCGAAGGAGAAATCCAGATTGCAGAAGGGGATTCCATCGAGGCAACAATCAGGCCACCGATGACTGCTGAGAAAAAACAGGCGAATACATATTTCATGTTATACCTCAGGTGAAACGTAACTCAAGGAGACTAGGCAAAACAAGAAGCCAAGGCACTTGGTGGATTGCGTAAATTGAAATTGAAAGTTTTTCAAAATACGCATGAAATCTGGAAGGAACTACAGCATAATTCAATGCCAGATGACCAGGGAGCCTCCTGACTGTGGTAGAGTTGCCAGCCAGAAAAAGTTAGACTGGGCATTATCGCGAATCTTCCTGATGGGTAAATAGGAAATCAGGTTTTTCGAGTTATAAGACAGTTTCCACAGCAGATTATCCGATACTGAAGACAATGAGGTTTTCTACATTCAACCGGAAGTTCAGCATGAAAGGATCAATATGCGTCGGATTGCCCTCTTAACAGCAGGTGGAGACACACCGGCTTTGAATGCAACAATATTTGGAGCCGTCGAGCGAGCTAATGAACTTCGGTTGCAAGTGGTCGGAATTATCAAAGGATTTGGCGGATTGCTCGATCCCAATGTACCTCATGTTCGACTCAACCCGTTGTACTCCACAATTCCTGAACTGGATCCTCGGTGTGGAGGGACAATCCTGGGGTCATCTCGGACCTATATCGATGAATCGCATGCCGGGGAATTACAGCTGGTTAAGAAGCGGCTGGATCAGCTTGGAATTGAAGGTTTAATCTGTATTGGCGGTGATGGGACTTTGAATGGCATGCAACCCATCTCCCAGTTTATGCCCTGTGTGTTGGCACCTAAAACGATTGATAATGATCTCGGTTTGAATTACCTGGATGAACCGAATGAATGGGCGCGCGAAGTCGACCCCGAAACCAAAAAGGTAAAATTCCGAAAGCTGCCTGGCAAACAGGATCTTGAACTGGATGACATTGTTAATTATGCCACTCCCGGTTATGCCACGGCCGTTTATGTCTGTGTCCAGGGGATTCAGCGTATCCGAACGACGGCTGAAAGTCATCGTCGTATTGCAATTGTTGAAGTGATGGGAAGAGAATCGGGGTATCTGGCATTAGGAGCGGCTTATGGACAGCCTGATATTATTCTGATTCCGGAAGTCCCTCTGGATTATGAACGATTTGAACGGCGCGTACGCGATTTGTATGACGCTCAGAAAAATGTGGTCATTGTCATTGGAGAAGGCTTGCGAGATTCGAATGGAAAACGCCTGGGCGACATCTCGAAAAGTGTAGATCCCGCCGGGAATATCATCTTTAGCGGTGCAGCAGAAGTCCTGCAGAATATGCTCATTGAATCAATGGGCGACCATTATTTTGTCTCTCGCAAACGTCATGAACTCGCAGCGGCAGCAACATTTACCAGAAAGATTGGTCATACGCAGCGGGGCGGGCGTCCGATTCGGTTTGATCGCTTTTATGCGTCACAATTAGGCGGTAAAGCAGTCGATCTGATCGTGCAGCGGCAAAATAATTATGTAGCAATCCTGCAGTGGAGTGAGCAAAAAGGATTTTACGTCAGTTCCATTAATGGAAACGCCTTAAGGGACGCGTGGCGCGGGATTCATCCCCGCGTCTTACATCCTGCTTTTTATGACGAGCATCGATACCAACCCTCCAAGCTGGGCATTGATTACCTGTCAAAAATATTCGCGAATGCAATTGGCTCAGACGACCTGGAGATTTTACGGGAAGATCTGTTTGATACCGGTCACTTAAAAACCAGATATCAAAGTATCAATGTGAGTGTCCACAAACACATTCGCTATTTGAATTCGAATAACGGTGACGGAGAAACTCCCGTTGATCAGTTTTGAGGTTCCTGTTGAGGTTCTTCAAAGGCTGCAGGCTCAATCACTGGTACTGGCGACAGAGGAGTTTCATCCTTATTGGTAATTGTGTAAGCCGCCTGGACGGAATTCTGCCGGAGTGTTCCAGTCGTTGATGCCATGATCAATCGAAGCTCTTTCTTCATTGAGACATAACTGGAGGCAACGTTGTCGCTGTTGACCATGATGTCGTCAATGACATATTGATTATGCTGTTTGATCAGACGAACGGTTGCGCCCCGTTCTTTGCTACCCAGTTGAATACGCGCCAGGCCTTCGTTTTCATTGATTTCCATACTTGCCAGATCGGTCATCAATAATTCAGGAATCAGGTAAGCAGTTTTGGGAACCTGATCAACCTGTCTCCAGACCAGTTCATTAAAATCGCGGGATGAATGTCTTTGCAGGTTACGAATATTCTGGTCGTGCATGTAAAAAGCATAGTTTTGAACATGAACCATCAGTTCCAGAGTCGCCTTCACCGATGCAGGTCTGCCTTTGAGATCCAGCTGAATGTCGTCAACCAGTAGTTGCCCCAGATGCTCTCGCAAGATATAGGTCACAGGGAGATTACCCTGCCGGGCAAATACTTTGGTGACGGCACCATTGAATTTGATATCCAGGATCTTGAATCCGGGACCGGTCAGTTCATCGATCGGGAGTTGTGTTACTAAATTGGGTTCTACCTTTTTCCAGACCCGTGAAGAAAAGTCTGGAGTGGAACTGAAATCGAGAATTTTCATATCGCGTTTCGCCAGTGCGTCGCTAAACAGCATTGTGATTGCACGCGAAGAAAATAATGAGGTCAGCGTAATTTGCTGTTTGCCCTGATCCTGAAACAGGGTGACTTCTTCCACCAGGTATTTTTCAGGAACATCAATTTCATCTGATTCGATTTTTACCAGAGTCAAATTGACCATCTGGCCTTTTGTGTGGGTGACAAAGTTTGCGAGATTACCTTCAATTTTGAGCTCATAATCAGCAGCAGCGGCTTGCGATTGTGGCAAAGCAGCCAGTGTGAGATCTCCGAAATCCAGACTTCCCTTATAGAATTGGTTGGCAGTGTATTTTTTCAAATTCTCTTTATTGTTCTGGTTGTAAGCATCGAGGAAATTGCTGATGGCCAATAACATTTTGGCCTGTTTCTGGGCTGATTTCACATGATTTCCATCCTGTTTTGACTCAACAGCGACGTCGGTGGCTTTCCACTGACCTTCTGTAAGTTTCATGGAAATGACCATCTGGCCTGAACGGCGAGGGAGTCGGATGATGGCAATGTCTTTATCCAACTGTGCGTCAGGTCTCTGTTTTTTGGAGCTGGATTTGTGCGCCTCGCCGGCCACCTTTTGCGAAAGTTTTGCCAGAAAAGCGGGATGCAATTCTTCCAGTACCGTTTTAAATTCGCCGTCTGTCGTCGCCAGAATATCATTCCGGTTTCCTGTTTCCCAGGCAGTGACAAATTCGCGTACCGTCAGTAGCAGGTCCATCTGCTCCGTTACGGATTTCATAACAGTCAAGTTTTTCTGTTTCTGTTTAATGTAGAGATCATCGACGACCCATTCGCCGGTCTTGTTGACTTTTTTCAGTTCATATAAAAGTTTCTTTTTACTTTCGCCGACTTCAGCGACTACCTTTTTATGATTTTCAGAAATGTCTTTAATTTCGACAATCGTGGTTTCACCAGTTGGAATCTTGAGGATCTTCAGATCGTCCATCGAGGATGGGTTTCTGAGAGCTGCTTTCGAAAATTTCATTGTGGTGTGGTGCTTGAGCATTTTGAGATCATTGTTTTCGATCGCTTTCGAAAACTGCTCAATGGCCTTTGTTTCCACCAAAGAAGCACAGCCGGTCGCCAGCGCGAGGAGTAGAGTGCCGCTTACCAGAGAGAAACTGTTTTTTAGCATCATGGTCAGTCCAGGTAGGTATTGAAATTTGAGAGGTATGAGGATTTGTTATCACAATATAAACATTTCCGGAGAACTCGAGTGAATCGAATCAGAACTGTCATATTGAAATATCTGTAGTCACTTGATTTGAGAGTCATTAAGAGAACTACGAGAGAGAGGATGCGTTTTTTTGCAGTTTTTCGAAAACAGGTCAATAGAGTTCTGGGAAAAATCAGCCTGATTTTGGCTTCTGTCGTTAAAATTAATTGGTCTTGGCTCATTTTGTAAAATGACTATAATCCAGATACTCACCTTCAATTGCATTTCTTCGCAGCCAGTTTTGGCAATCCAGCTTACGCTTTAACGCAAATTTGAATCACTTCGATCTTGAATACCTGATTTCTCTGGTATGGAATAGCGGATATTCTGTGAAACGTTTTTGGTTACTGACTTCGGTCATCCTGTTAAGTTTGTTGCAGTTTCCCATTTCTGCTAAAGCAGAAGTGAATGCTCCCGTATCGGTAAAATTACGGATCGAATGGGGCGAACAGGCGCCTCGGCTCTGGAATGCCTGGTTTGATTTGACGGGGGGCCAGATCAAAGCTGCAAGGTCGCTGGGTGTTGACGCCGATGAGGCAGCGGTGATTACACAGTCAGGCCAGAAAATTCTGTATCAGCCACAAACCAATCGCGTTTTTAACAGTATTGAATTTGAAATCGAAGGAGACTTGTCGGCAAACCTGCAGGTTTTTATACAGGATCAGAATGACTCTCTCGTTGCGATGAAGCATCAGTTTGTTCTGAAAGACGTTTTGAAGCAGAAACAGATCCTGCCGGTTGACCAGACAGATGCGCAATTCATCATCCAGCAGGTTCCCGGCGATTCCTTTGCCTTGGAAATCAAGAAGCCGCATCTGGTGTTTGCTCCGAATGAACTGATTCACGTCCAGGCATTTCCCAAGTATTTACTGACTTCTGAGGCCTCCTTGGGGACTGAGATTCACTGGACTCTTTACCGGTCCCGTCTGGGAGAGATTGTTTCATCAGGCTCCAGCAGGCTGGTTCAGCAAAACCGTGAAGTTCTAATCAAGCAAGGGATTCCTATCACTGTCGATGCTCCCACTGAAGGGGTATATGACCTTATCGTGAAAATGGATACGGGGGAGCAGGCGGTTGTCCAGTTTGTTGTTCTTGCCGAGGGAGTAAGGCGACCTGCTCCTCTTGCTCACGATGCCAGCACCCTGCAGATGGTTGACGAGTTTGAATTGAACGGTATTCAGAATCATCGTGCACTTGTTTCCCGGAGACCGCGCGAGCGAATTCGGAATTCATTCAAGTCTCTGTTTAAGACCAATCCAGAATTAGTCGCTGCTGTTAATAATCTACCACCATGGTCAGCATATCATTTGAAAATACGGAATCAAAATCAACCTCATAAACTGGTGGTAACCTATCCGCGCGACGCTCAAGCCCGTCTGGGGTTCAGTATTCTTGAGCCCGATGCAGCGGGCCAGCTGGTACCTGTGGGAGTGGATTCCGGAGCCTATCAGGCGGGCTCTGGTTTGCCTGCTGCTTTACAGGAAAATTCGCAAGAAATGCAGGCAGAAATTATTTTCTGGCCGCGTGTCAATAACCCGATCATCTTGTTTCATAGCCTGGGGGGAGTCTCACCGGCAGAAATGACACGGGTGCAGGTTTATGAACTTCCTGTTCCTGAAAAGCAGCTTGCCTCTCAGGAAAACACCGATTCGGAAAAAAAACGACTGGTGGGCCCTTATTTGCAAAAGCCTCTGCTGCCGGAAATCTTTGGCGCCACACAAGTGCTGGACCCCGTCAGTAATCGCAGTCTGGATGATTGGCAGACTTTTTATGAAGCGGGGAATCGGCTGGCTTATTATCTGAACTATCACAATTTCAACAGTGTTCTTCTGGCTGTTTCCGCGGATGGAAGTTCGATTTATCCCTCTCGCTATTTGACTCCCACTCCTCGGTATGATTCCGGGGTGTATCATTCTTCCGGGCAGGATATTCAACGAAAAGATGTGCTGGAGTTGCTGTTTCGGATTTTTGACCGCGAACAGTTATCCTTAATACCCGAGTTGCAATTTTCTTCGATCATCGCCAGCCTGGAACGCGCCATCTCGGAAGAGCCGGAAAAAGCAGTGGGGATTGAACTCGTCAATCTTCATGGTCAAACCTGGCGTAAAACGGAAGGTGTGTCCAGAGGACAGGCCCCTTTTTATAATCCATTGAATCTGCGGGTACAGAATGAAATCGTCAATATTTTCAGGGAATTAGTCATTCGCTATAAATCGCACCCTTCGTTTCAAGGTGTGTCTGTTCAATTAACCATGAATGGGTATCTCCAGTTGCCTGGTTTAAAATGGGGCTATGATGATGTCACGGTTTCTCAATTTGAAAAAGAAACCGGTGTGAAGATTCCAGTGGGACCTGATTCTCAGAAATACGAAACACGTTACCAGTATTTGACCACATTGGCGTTTCCGCAGTGGACTCAGTGGCGCTGCCAGAAAATTAAAGAGTTGCACCAGCGGCTGGCTGAAACTCTGTTAAAAGAACGGCCTGATGCCCGAATTGTCTTTTCAGCCAGAGAGCTTTTGCCAACTCAGAGTAAAGCAGGCGATGTAGTTGCTTCATTAACTTCCGGTATGCAGTTCCGCCCTGTTCTGATGGAAATGGGGCTCGATTTTTCAAACTATGATCAGCTCAGTAACTGTATTCTTTTAAGGCCGGGGCTATTTCATACGGATCCGCAAAAATCGTCGATTGCACATGTCGTTAATTTTCATCCGGCAGTTGATGAGTCGTTTAAGACCAGATTTAATGGCGCTTTATATTACCACCATCCCGTTGAAGTTCGTATTGCGGAATTTGACCAGATTTCTCCCTGGCAACCCGCATTTACATGGCTGGTTTCTCAGGTTTCGCCGACAGGTGCCCAGAATCGGATTCGATACATTCACACGATCGCCACCATGGATCCTTATGTCATCTTTGATGGCGGCTGGACCATTCCCTTTGGTCAGGAACAGGCGACGCGTGCGATTCGCACACAACTTCTAAAATTGCCTGCGAGACCATTTCAAACGATCCAAACAGCAGAACAACCTGTGATTGCCCGACTGGCTCGCGGAAAAGAGAAAACTTATTTCTATCTGGTCAATGATTTTCCATATGCCTGCCAGGTTACTATCGAAGTGTCTGCATCATCAGAGGCTGCCGTCATTCATCTGGCGAATGACGAAAGCGTGAATGCCGTCAGATCTCCGGCAGGGACAATAAGGTACTCAATTTCTCTGGATGCCTTTGATTTTCAAGCATTTCAAATTCATGATCCACAGGCACAGATTCAGTCTATCAGCTGTCGCGTAAATGAAAGTGATTTGGTTCATCTGCAGACAAAAATTGATCAGAAGAAACAGCGTTTGTTCGAATTACATCGATCGATGGAAGATGAGGCTTCCATCGTTTTTAAAGCGGATTTTGAAGGACGAAACTCCCGAGATTATATTCTGGCAGGCTGGGAGTCGAAGGATCAATCCAGTGTCCCCTGGAATCTGGATACAACGGAATCCCACTCGGGTAAGGCGTCATTGCTCCTGGATCATACGCCAGGCAGCAGTTCCCTGCGGACAAATGCGATTCCATTACAGCAGTCTCGATATTTGAATATGAGTGTCTGGTTGAAAACGAATGCAAAAGAGATGCAGGTTCGGATGGCATTGGAAGCCGAGCAGAATGGAAAACTCAAAGTTCAATCTGCGATTATCTCAGTTGATCATCAGTGGCGGAAATATTTGTTTCGCGTGAAAGATATCCCCACCGAGCAAATCCAAAATGCACATATCCTGATTGAAAAACTCGGGCCCGACAAATTATGGATAGATGATGTCGATTTGCAGATTCATCAGATCTCACCCGATGACGATCGGCAGTTGACCAAACTGGTGTCGACTCTCTCTTTCGCCTGGGATTCTCAACGCTACCTGGATTGTTATCGTCTGCTGGACAGTTACTGGGGGCAATTCGGGAATGATTCAGTTGCTACGCAACCTGGAACCGGGCAGAACGCCGGACCTGAAAAACAGGTCGAACGGCGAGGAATTCGCAAATTGATCCGCCGATAACCGTGCGGAATTTGCTTTTTTTCTCTAGAGCGCATCCTATTTGACCATAGCGTCTCTCGTTTTATTATACTCGGTCCAAATGGCCCTGGAGACGCGACAGTAAACCTGGACACAGGCTAGAATTCAGATGTCAGGCCGGTGGGATCATCTTGCTCTGCAAGGGTTTATGAAAAACGCCCTTATTCAGCACCATTAAAATGTTATAATGGCTATTGATGACAGTGCGAAATCCACACCGAATAATTTTACTTTCTTCAAGGAAGGTTCTTAGATGATGGCGCGAAAAACAGTCACCAAGTCAAAATCCGGCGATACCAAGCTTCGCTCTACTGCAAAACCGGCCACGACACGTGCTTCCGGCAAGAATAACGGTAAAGTTCATACCATCGGAAGTTATCTGATTCAGCGTCTGCAGGATTATGGTATCAGCGATGTGTTCGGAATTCCCGGCGATTTTGTGCTGCAATTTTATGGCATGCTCGAAGAAAGTCCGATTCGGGTCGTTGGGACCACACGTGAAGACAATGCCGGCTATGCCGCGGATGGTTATGCGCGCGTGAATGGACTGGGAGCTGTCTGTGTGACGTATTGTGTTGGTGGTTTAAGTTTGTGCAATTCCATTGCAGGTGCCTATGCCGAAAAGTCACCCGTTGTCGTGATCAGTGGCGCACCGGGGATGGCGGAGCGGGCCACTGACCCTCTGCTCCACCATCGAGTGAAGGATTTTCATACACAGCGGGATGTTTTCGATAAAATAACTGTAGCAACCGCATTGCTGAGTGATCCGATGACGGCCTTTCATGAAATCGACCGCTGTCTGGAAGCCTGTGTCAGATTCAAACGTCCCGTGTATCTTGAACTCCCCCGGGATTGTGTTCATAAGCAAGCCGTCATTCCGCATATTCCCGATGATACTCAGCCTGTGAGCGATCAAAATGCCTTACGCGAATCACTTGAAGAAGCCGCTGAATTGATTCACGCCAGTAAAAAACCGGTGATCATTGCTGGTGTGGAAGTCCATCGTTTCGGATTACGGGAAGAAGTTTTGAAGTTCGCTGAAAAACATAAAATCCCGATGTGCGCGACGATTTTAGGCAAGTCTGTCGTAAGTGAGTCGCATCCACTTTATCTGGGTGTCTATGAAGGAGCAATGGGGCGCAGCGAGGTACAGCGCTTTGTGGAAGAAAGTGATTGCGTCATTCTCCTCGGTACGTTTATGACTGACATTAACCTGGGAATTTACACGGCCCATCTGGATCCGGGGAAATGCATTTATGCCACCAGTGAAAAACTCAGGATCAGTTATCATCATTTTCAGGATGTTGTGTTTTCCGACTTTGTCAAAGCGCTAGGCAAACATAAAATGAAGGTGGTCGTGCGTAAAATACCGGATGATGTTCGACCGCAGGCGATCGACTATAAGGTCAGGCCATCACAGCCTGTTACCACAAAGCATTTATTCGAGAGTATCAATCAGATTTTGACTGATAAGACCGTTGTGGTCACTGATGTCGGGGATTGCCTGTTTGGAGCCGTTGATTTGATGATCAGCACGCATACCAAATTCCTCAGTCCAGCTTATTATACGTCGATGGGGTTTGCGATACCGGCCTCGATCGGAGCCCAGGTAGCCAACCCAGGCTTGCGACCGATTGTACTGGTCGGTGACGGGGCGTTTCAGATGACTTGCCTGGAACTCTCTACAGCACTCAAGCTGGGGTATAACCCGATTGTCATCGTCTTAAACAACAAGGGATATACGACCGAACGTTTCCTGCAGGAAGGACCCTTTAATGACATCCCTAACTGGAAGTATCATAATATTACTGATCTGATCGGTGGCGGATGGGGCTTTGAGGTGAGCACAGAGGGTGATCTTGAGAAAGCCATCAAAGCTGCCTTGGCAAATACGGACAGTCTGAGTGTGATTAACGTGCATCTCGATCCAGCCGATGTCAGTCCGGCATTAACCCGACTGGCTGAGAAAATGTCGAAGCAGCTTTAACAGCGTCTGTTCTGTCGAGTTCGAATGCGTGTGGCCTTGAGAGAGCCATTGGGTCCCGGCATCGCAGTGCACAGGCCGCTCTGGTTGCGTGGAATTCAAACAAGTCGATAAAAAAGGCCGGATGAGAGTCCCGTGCTCTCAGTCCGGCTTTTTTCCTTTCGCTTGCAGTTTTTATTGTCCAGCAAATAAAACTGCAATAATGAATGCGAAAGGGTCCCCCCCTGTTTGTTTGAAAGCAATCAGAACATTCAGACACTTGTTTTTGTCGCCATTGAGGCTGTGTGTGTCTGTCTGTCAATCCTGTCTCAGGTGACTATTGTTCTTCCTGGATTTTGCGTTCCAGTTTGTATTGTTCAAGGACTTCGCGCTGGTTGTAAAGTTGTTCTTCAGGACCAGCCGGATAGAACTGCACGTCATCATTCAGGTAATAAGCAGAAGGCAGTGTCTGGCCACCGATGCTGGATTGGCAACCGGTGCTGGTAAGCCCGATTAATGCTAAACCCAGAATTCCTGCACAGGACCAATTTTTGAACTGGCAAATCACCATGATTATCCTCGGATTGAAAAGTTGTCGAATGGCCCCTGTTGGGAAGGCGTGTAAACAGGGTAAGACAGGGGCCGGGAACACCTTGAGTTCAGTCTGTCCTTTTACTGAATTCAGTTGCTTCCTCAAGAAGCAACACTCAAGATCACACATAAGTACAAACCATGTACTGTGTTTATCGACATACAAAACCGGAATCTTCGCTATAATCTGCCTAATCGGACAATATTTTGTATAAAGAAAATCGTCAGGGCATAGATATGGCAGTTCAGGAAGACTTGAACACCTTTTGTAGCTCGTCCAGCGAAACTTTGCCTTCAGCCACTAAACGGATTCCGTCTTTCTGGAAGGTTGGCATTCCCTGTTTTTTCGCGAACGCCCTGATTTTAGCCGGTTCCGCACCACTGATGATCAATTGCTTCATCTCATCAGTCATCTCAATGATCTCCATCATCAAGGTTCGGCCGAAGTAACCCAGGCCATCGCACTTTGCACAAGGTTCAATTTCGTTCCCCTCTTCATCAACGGTTTGCCGGGGGGGACGATAGAGCATCTTGGTGGATTTCGGCAGCCCCATTTTTTCAATCAGTTTCGGATTCGGGCGGAACGCTTCCTTGCACTGATCACAGAGGGTTCGAATCAATTTATGGCCGATGACGCAACGCAGTGCATCGACGCCTTTTTCTACACTTCCGGCTAATTTGCAGAACTTAATCAGCCCGGAAACGGAATCCTTAGCCGAAATCTCGGCAATCATTGAGATTTCATCTTTTACATTCAGGATACTGCCTACGTACTCTTCATCGGTGATCTGGTTCAAGTAGATGATATCCGCTTCCATGCGAATGATTCTTCTTAACTGATCGTCAAACGTATCCCCTTCTTTTTTATCAAGGGTCGCGATGTGACTTAATTCACGATGTTCCGGCTCAGCCAGAGCGAAGATAGTATATTGATAGGCGTCGACGGAGCGCACGACGCCAAAGGTTGTGGTGGTTGTACCTGAATTTGGCGCTCCACTGACAAGGATCACCCCATGCCGGCCTTTGCTCAGTTCACGAATACGGTCTTTGTTTTCCTCTGTGATGCCAATGTCGTCAGCACGATCCAGTGGATGCTTGACGTTGATGGCTTTAACCGAAAGACGTTCTCCCCCTTCTGCAGGGGCTGTTGTCACCCGTAACTGATAAGAGACCTCTTCTAATTCAGCCAGAATCCCTCCCGACTGGGGCCGTTTTCGTTCCTGAATATTCAGACCTGACAACAGCTTGACAACCTGGACAACGGCCATTCCCTGCTGTTTCGATAGCTTCGGGCCTGGATTGGCAACTCCGTCTACATAAAACACAACCTGATATCGCTCACCCTTGGGTTCGAAACGCATCAGTTCTGCGCGGAGCGCCAGGCCATCAGTGATGATATTTTTGGCAGGCATCAGACCGGCTTTCACCAGCCGCGCATTCTCTTTCAGATTTGCAGGTTGGCCATTTAATGCGCCTTGGAAGGAGACCGGCTCGATCTCTTCTTCGACATCTTCCTCTTCATCCCGCGATTTCCCAAAACCAAATATCACAAGCAAACCTCTTATAAAACGGGCAAAGTGTGTGACCGAAAATCTTTTTACAACGCAATCCGCCAGGCATCACCGGTTCTCCTCCAGCTGCTTCAGGCCAGAGATTCTTCAGTGAGCAGACTGATTGTAATCTTAAAGCAGACCATAATCCCGCAATGTTTTTTCCAGAACCTTCATTGATGCGCTATCGAGTTGAGTCATGGGCAGACGGACCTCTCCATTATCCCGTCCCAGTAACTGCATCGCTGCTTTGATGGGAATGGGATTTGTTGCCAGACCCAGCAGATTTCGGCAAAGGGTGAACAGCTTGAAGTGCCATTCCCGGGCCAGATTCAGATCGCCGGCATTAAAGGCATTCAGCAGATTTTTCACGTCGCCGGGAACGATATTTCCGACAACAGAGACGACTCCTTTGCCTCCCAATACCATCAGAGGGAGTGTCAGACTGTCATCACCGGAGAGTACCGTCAGGTCGCAGGCAGAGAGAATGTGCGATGCCTGATCCATGGAGCCGGTTGATTCCTTTACCGCAATGATATTGGGGATCTCTGCCAGTCGAATAATGGTTTCAGGTTCGATATTCTTGGCGGTTCGGCCGGGAATATTGTAGATGACAATCGGAATGTCGACGGCTTCGGCAATGGCCTGATAGTGCTGGAAGAAACCTTCCTGCATTGGTTTGTTGTAGTAAGGGGCGACATGCAGTGCGCCGTCTACACCAGCCTGTTGAGCGTATTTGGTGAGTTCGATGGCTTCGCGGGTACTGTTTGATCCCGTTCCCGCCATCACTTTGATGCGGCCTGCAGCCTGATTGCAAACAATCGAGATCACCTGTTTGTGTTCGTCGTGTGAGAGGGTTGGTGATTCACCGGTGGTTCCCACAGGGCACAAGGTGTCAGTTCCTTGCTCAATGTGGTAATCGACCAGGCCGCGGAGGGCTGTTTCGTCGATTTCACCATTTTTGAAGGGGGTGATCATTGCCACCGAAAGACCTGCAAACAGGTCGCTTTGATTAGCCATGCTTTCAATACCTTAAAACAAATTCTACCGGCCGGTCCCGCTTGACCAGCTACATTTCTGTTTCATCAATTTTGTTGTTTGTCAGACAATAAAAAACTACGAACGATTTTCCCAATCGACATTGGACAATGATGCCAGCGCCAGTTGCAGGGCATGCGTTCCATTACGTCCATGCCCTTGTGCCTGAACTGCGAGGTAGAGTTGATGCCCCAACGCCAGGCCGGGAAGACTCAGATTCATCGCTTTGGCTTCCGCCAGTGCAATTCCCATATCTTTAATAAAATGCTCAACGAAAAATCCGGGATCAAAATTATTATCCATAATTCGAGGGCCAAGATTTGAGAGTGACCAGCTGCCGGCTGCACCACTGCCCACCGATTCCAGAACCGTAGGCAAATCCAGTCCCGCTTTATATCCATACAGCAAAGCTTCACAGACTCCGATCATACCGGTCGCGATCAGAATTTGATTGACCATTTTCGTATGTTGACCGGAACCGGGACCTCCCTGGTAAACAATTGTTTTGCCCATCGCATCCCAGCAGGGTTTCAGAGCATCAACGATCTGCTGCTCGCCGCCGATCATAATCGACAACGTTCCGTTTTTGGCGCCGATATCTCCACCAGAAACCGGAGCATCAATACCATGCACCCCTTTTACCGCTGCCGCCTCTGCAATTTCAACCGCCAGCGAAGGATCGCTAGTGGTCATATCCACCAGGATTTTACCCGCGGAAGCTCCGGCCAAAGCCCCCTGCTCTCCTAAAAGGACTTCTCGGACGTCTGCAGGAAACCCGACAATTGAGAAAATGACATCCGACTTTTCGGCAACGGCTTTGGGAGAATCGGCCCAGCTGGCCCCTTTTTTAATCAAAGATTCCGCTTTAGATTTACTGCGATTATAAACGGTGGCGGAAAAACCGGCATCGATCAGGTGCCCCACCATACTGGCTCCCATGACTCCCGTTCCAATCCAGCCGATTTTTGTTGTCCCTGGTTGAATTGCTGGTGTCGCCATAGTATCCAATCCTTTTCGCTCTCAGTTCTGAAATATTAATCATTACGGTGTCGGGCTTTCCGGCAATCGTAAAAAAATGATTGCTATATCTCAAGTTATCGCAATCTTTCTCCTTGGCAGTATATCGAGCAGTGACTCAGAAGTCATATGACTGGTTCATTTTTTTGGCAACAATTGCCCCTGTTTTGCCCTTTTGTTGAGAGAAATACAGAGCGGCGATAAAAGAAACTTGCGATTCGTGCGTCGAGTAGGGAAAATCGGGAACCGTAATGCAGGAAACACCGCAGTTCCAGAATCAGACACCGGTTGACTAATTTTCAGATGATGAATTGAGTCCCCATGAAAGCTCCGTTTGCGTTCGTAATCACCATTGTGTGTTTCGTCTCAGGTATCGACGGGCAAACCTCAGCCTCTGCACAAGGGAGCGCTTATCCCTGCGGTCCGGACGGCGCCCCGCTCTTGCAGTTTTTAACACCACAGGGATTTATGGGAGCGGACTTTCGGGGAAGCTGCTCCCAGCATGATCTGTGTTATCAAATCCCCGGTATCAGCAGACGCTATTGCGATCTGCAATTGCGTCAGGAGCTACACCGCAGATGTGATTATTCCGCGTTTCCGCTTGGTTGCCGCATGGTCTCAAATGCCATGTATCTGCAGGTACGTCTGTTTGGCAGAAGGCCTTACTTAAATTCACAATACCAGACTCCCTCTCCCGTATATTCGTATCCTGTTGTTGATTACGGATACTAGATCGCGTGCCCCATTTAACCATGGCGTCGCCCCTGTTATGATAATTGATTCGAATGTCTCGGGAGACGTAACCATAAACCTGGACACCATAAACCTCGACACAGGCAAATTCGTTCCGACTTGATTAACACCTGCTGGATTCAAGCCGAAACTCTTTTCATCACGAAATATAGACATGACTGAGCCACAGGCGTATCTCAACGGCGCCTTTATTCCTTTTTCAGAAGCAAAGCTGGCAGTAACCGATCTGGGAATTGTTTACGGGGCTTCAATTACCGAGATGGTCCGCACCTTCTCGCATCAGTTGTTTATGCTGGACGAACATCTGGATCGTCTGTTTTCTGCGCTGGAATATGTCTGTATCGAACCTGTTCTGGAGAAGTCAGAACTCAAGCAGATCTGTGAAACGGTAATTCAGCAGAACACCCCCCTGCTGCCTGCCGTACATGACATGGGTTTGACGATGTTCATCACGGCAGGTCACAACCTGCCTTATCTCGGACTCGCCGAAATCGAAACCTGTCGGACTCCGACGGTTTGCGTCCATTCGTTTCCATTGGCGTTTGAACTTTGGGATCAAAAATATACAACCGGGCAGCATTTACGGAATGCCGAAGGGGAGCAGCTCAATGCCAGAATCTTCGATCCCCGCATCAAATCCCGTAGCCGGATTCACCTGTATCGAGCCGATAAACTGGTCCGTCAGCAGGATCCACAGGCCAGCGCCCTGCTGTTTGATCAGGCCGGATTTGCAGCGGAAACCACGGTCGGCAATTTTTATATTGTGAAAGACGATGTCATAAAATCTCCCCGCCCCGAAAATATTCTCGGGGGAATCAGCCAGATGATGGTGGTCCGATTAGCGAAACAGCTGGGACTTCGCTATGAAGAAACAGATATTTCCGCAATTGAGATTATCGATGCAGATGAAGCATTGACGTCTTCGACCGCATATTGTCTGATGCCAGTCACCCGCTTTGATGAACATCCCATATCGGGCGGCGTTCCGGGGCCCGTTTATCAGCAGTTGCTATCCGCCTGGAGCGGGACGGTTGGCGTAGATATCGTCCAGCAGGCCAAACAGATCGGGGAAGAGAGACGGAACGCTCTTAACTGACATCGTCAAAGAATCTTCTCCGTTGTTTCGAGTTCATATCAGGAACCTCAAGCGTGTCACATTATCTGGAATTTTTCAAACAGTTTCGTACGACTTTCGAAACCACTGGCGCGATTGCTCCCAGTAGCCGTTTTCTGGCAGCAGATATGGCCGGACCGATGAAACAGCATCAGGGACCGAAGAAGGTCTTGGAAATTGGCCCTGGTACCGGCGCTGTCACACGCCAGATCGTGAAGCAGATTCAACCCGGAGATCAACTGGATCTGGTTGAATTGAATGAAAAGTTTGTGGAGATCCTGCATCAACGTTTTGATGCAGAACAGGGTTTTCGAGAGATCAAACACCTGACGTCAATTCATAACTGTCCTTTACAGGAATATGGGGCGGGAGAGGAATATGATTTCATTGTTTCCGGGTTGCCGCTGAATAATTTCCCGACAGAATTAGTTGGTGAAATCTTTAAAGCCTATTTTCGTCTGCTCAAGCCGGGCGGCGTATTGTCCTATTTTGAATATATGTATGTTCGCCCTGTTCGCAAACTGATCTCGCGGGGAGAAGAAAATCAACGCATTCGGCAAATCGATGACATTATGAGTCATTATACCAGTCAATTTCGCATTCAAACCGATTGGGTCTGGTTTAACCTCCCCCCGGCCTGGGTTCAGCATCTGCAAAAAGAAAAAGGCAGTGCTCCATTAATAGAGCAAGCTGCCTCTCAGAAACTCGATTCTTAATCACAAAGACTGCCGGCTGCCGCCCAGGAGCGATCAGCCGTTATTCCGCAGCTTTTTTATCTGCGTCGGGTTTTGGTTTTTCTCCCTCAGGCCGATCGGAATCCGGTCGGCGGGGGCGGTCCATGCGGTTCCTGCCACGAGGACCAGATACTTCCCGATTTCCGCCCATCAATTCCGGGAAATCCAGATAACCATCTTCATTGCGGTCCAGCTTTTCAAGCAGTTCTTTCATCTGGTTCAGTTCATCTTTGTTGGTGTCTAACATCTGGATGAATGCGGGGGTGGGAGGACGTCCCTGAAAATCTCCCCGTCGACGGTTTCCTTCACGATCCATCATTTCAGGACGTTTCATTTCTTTATCACCATCGCGACCTTCAGGACGACGATCGGGACGAAATTCCGCTAAGGCATCCATGAATTCTTTTTTGGAAAGCTCGGCGTCCTTTCCTTTTCCTGATCGTTCCAGGATGCGTCGCAGGATTGGTTTTGCCTGTTCGGGGGCTTCTTCAAGAGTCAGCTTACCATCTTTGTTGGAATCCAGACTTTGGAAAAAACGCTCTGCACGCTCGGAAGGTTCCCCTGCATTACGCTTGGGATTTTCGGTTCTCTTCTCCCCTTCTCTATTCCCGCGGAACATATTTCCGTATCGGCTCAATTCTTCCAGCGAAATTTCGTCTTTATTTAACCGTTGAAAGAGGGGTTCCAGTCGCTCACGCAAGGGTTCCGGGAGTTCGTCTTTGGAGATTTTTTTATCCCCGTTTCGGTCCAGACGACTCATGAAATTTTGAAAATTACGCGGATCCCGATTTCGATCGGGCGATTCTCCGGCAGGAAACTTCTGATCTTCTTTTTTCAGGCCGGACTCGAATTCATTTTTCGTCAGTTTACCGTCTTTGTTCTGGTCTCCCAGTCGAATGAGGTGATCGAAAAAACGCTCCTTGTCTGCTGGTACCTCGTCAGCAGTCACGGTTCCATCAGAATTCTTGTCGAGTTGCTGGAAAATATCCTGGGGAGCCGATTCGCCAGGCTCGGGGGCTGCAGACAGGCCATTGATCGAGAAACAAAGAACCGTCAATAAGGTCAACGAATGATAAGCACGTTGCATAACAGCCCCTTTCGTGGGAGTGCCGTGTGGGAAATATGTACCGGAAATCCGATATCTGAAGTAGTCACTAATGGATTAAACACACAGAGTCTCCCCAGGTATTGGTCAATTCCCTGAAATCACAGCGGATACGAAAAAACCCGGTGAGAAACCTCACCGGGTTTATTAAATCGATTGATTTTTCAGCAGTGCGACCTTTAAGGAGAGGTCTTTTTCACGGTGAAGGTGGAAGTGAAGAATCCCTGGTCATCGGGAATCGTGTATCCGCCTGAAATGGGCAAGTATTTTTGAATCACTGCAAAAGGTGGCAGTTTTCCTAAATCAAGTCCATCCACATTCACTGCACTATCATTCTTTCTCAGTAATTCATAGAGAGCATGGATTTGTGCATCTGCGTTCTGATAGGTAATGATTGAAGTTTTCTCAGGAAACTTTTCTGCAATCCGCTTATAGTCCGGACTATTGACCAGAGAGCCTACGCCTCGGTCTTTCCGCAATACATTTTCAATCTGCTTTACATCATTGGCAATGAAAAGTTGATTTTCAGCAATACAGAAACCGGCATCTGTGGGTAAATTCAAAACGGCACCGGGCAGTTCGTAGAGCGTAATTCCCTGAAATTCTCGCGTCTGTCCGGGGAAGTCATCACGGGCAGTCAGAGAGGCAATCAGTTTCTGGAATGCATCCGAATTCTTCAAACCGAATGCCACCGTGAACTGACCGGACATTTTCGTCAGGTCAATTTGCTCGCCTTCGGCAAGTTCCGTCGCAACCTGAATCCGGCCGTTCATGTTATCCACAATATCTTTTTTGATGTGAATTTTGGGACCTTCAGGCTTTTCTGCCATTTGATCAATGATGGCAGCGAGAGCTCCTGGACGCCCTTGGAAACCATCAAAGAGAGTTTCAATCGAATCAAAAGCGCCGCTGATGCCCCAGTTGATCGAGTAATAGGTTGAGACTTTGTCTGAAACCCACATCGGTGGCTGTTGAGCAATCGCAGGGCATTTAAACATGTCGATAATCCCGGAAGTGGGCATTTCGACAAAGGTAAATGTTTTTGTAATCGAATCGTAATCTTTCGTGGCCAGATAACTTGCTCCGCCAACAGCTTTCAGGTTTGTGATTCCGAGAGCGGGAAGAAATCCTTGTACCATTCCGATCTGCGGATTGACGCGGCTGGCAACAGACAAAACAGACTGAAGCGTACCGATGGGGTTCATGTACCATTGCATGACAGCAGGTGCCATCGGATCAAGACACTTATTAACGATGTATTGATATTCTTTTTTGCCCGCCAGAGTGCCCTGACCTTGGCCATCCCACTTTGCTAAAACGGATTCCAGAACTTTCTCATCATTGGAAGCGACAAACGTTTTGTCTTTGAGGAAATAAACAAACTTTTTCTCGACGGGAACCTTAACAGGTTCGTCCTCTGCCCCTTCATCTTCGAAGGAATAGACGGTGATTTTTGTTCCGTCCAGAGTGCGGATGGAACGCTGGGCTCCTTCTTTATCCAGGCTTTCAGCCGCTTTCCCCAGAATCTTTTCCAGGATTTCGCCGCTTTCTCCATATTCCATGAAAGCGAGTCCGCCGAATTTTCCTTCTTCACTTTTGACAAGGGCGAAACAGACTTCTCCGCTGGGGATACTCAAAACGTTACTGAGGCCGAGGTTTGTTTCTTCTTCAAACTTTTCAGAGAACTTTTCGATCAGTTTGATCAGATCTTTCTTCATGTCGGCAAATGCGGCATCGTGGGTCATTTGCCCCATGGAACACTGGCTCCACTTATCGCCGAGTGTCTCGACATCGGGAACCGAAAAATACAAGAGTGTGTCAGCGGGAATGCGCTGGGCTGCCTTAACTTTGTCCTGTGCATAGCCGGTCTGAGCGCTCAGCAGGGCTAGCGCCTGCATTAACACAAAAGTAATCAACAAAAGTGGCTTTCTCATTGGAGCCTTCATTCTTTCTCTATCAGAGGGGATTTAAAGATACCTCACGCATGGTCCGACTTAGTGGCCCTGTCGAATCAATTGAGCGCAACGATGACTTATACTGTTTATTTGTAGCAATTCTGTTTTTTCTGACAACCCCAACCTGCCATACAACTTGTGAGTCGAAAAAATATGCGGTCAGGAGGACTCTTCATCGGGATGTACCAGAAAAAGACGAGGTTGGTTGCAACTATTTTCGCTTACTTTTCAAAATCGGCTGTTTTTCTACGAGGTGCGTCAAAATAGCGATAGCCTGTATTTGGGCTGGATTTATCAAACGCAAATGCATCGCGGTTATCCAGGAAGTGTTTTACATAGGTGATGGGAATGGCAAATCCCAGCCCCTCACCCAGAATCAATTTCATATTCGTGACGCCGATCACTTCGCCGCGGGAATTAAACAAAGGACCGCCACTGTTCCCCGGGTTGATTTGTGTTGTGGTTTGAATATAGACAATTCCCTGCATATTTCGATTGCGCGTACTGACAATGCCTCGCGAAACCGAACGTTCCAGTCCCAGTGGATTTCCAATGGCAAAAACTTCCTCTCCTTCGCGCTGTTTGTCATTCTCTGCCAGATAAACGGTACGAAACGCGACATCTTTTTGTAAAGGAATCCGCAGCAGTGCCAGATCGAAAAAGGGATTCAGTGCCACAATTTCGACATCTTTAATCTGCCTTCGCTGGAATTCGCCGTTTTCAGCGCGATGAAAGATCGTCACCGCAATACGTGTTTCCTGTTCGACGACATGGTAATTCGTAACACAGTATCCACGGTCATTGATGATGAAGCCGGAACCGAGTCCGCTGGATGTCTGCACCAGTGTCACAGCTTCACCATAGGTTCGCGCCAACTCTTTGATGCTTTTGACAGGCAGTTCGGCGATGGAATAAAATTTATCTTTACTCTTGGAGACCGTTTTTTCACCGGCGGGAAGTTTTTCCGATTTTGTCCTGGAGCGTATCTGGTCCACGGGAATTCGCAATACTTCAATTCCGATATCCACTAACAGGTGCGTATTGCTCTGCTTCAGAACATCTCCTTCAATTTTATGTCCGCTGACAAGTTCAATCCACTCTGCGCGGGCAAGGCTGGTGCAACTCAGAACGGAAATCAGTAAACATAGTCTTATGCCTAAGCTGTACCAATTTTGAATCATTCCTTCGAGTCCTCTCTTATACAGCGGCTTCACGGTTTTAAACTAGATGCTCGTCGCTTCCGGATATCTGTGCCAGGAGCGAGACATCCCTTACTCTTTAAATTCGCTATGGCATTCCGTGCAGGATTTATAAACACGCGTTAAACCTTCATCAAACTGGGGGTAATTATCACTTTTAGCGGCTTCGACCATTTTCAGACAGGCTTCCGACATCGGGTTGGCGTGACCCAAAAATCCTTTGTCATCAACGTATCCGTATCCCTCAGTCGTAATGATTTTTGCAACTGCTGCTAATAATTGAACTTCTTCGATGACTTTTTCTTTTTCCGATTTTAATGCATCTGCATTACCGACATTCGACTTCAGCCATTTGTAGGCAATGTCGGAGCGTTTCATCAAATCCCCCATGGGAGCCACTTCAGAGAGCGGTTTTTTCTCGGCAGCCTCAGGCAGTCCTGCGGGCAGGCTGCCATTCAGGATGACGATGATCTGTTCGTAGGGAATCTGGATGTCGCGATACGACTTGGCGCCTCGCATCAGTGGCTCTGCTGAGATTTTGGAAGCCAGGTCCCGAAGATGTTTTGCATTTTTCTTCCAGCCGATGTCATCCGGATGTTCCGTCACAATTCCTGCCAGGGCAGCCAGAGTCGATGTGAAGGTCGGGATTTCCAGATAGGTGGTGTTATATGTACCCACTGACTGCATATTTTTTGTTAAACGATTTCGAATATCTTTGACCTGCGATTCCAGAACCGGCATGGGCATGATTGTTTTCCAGTCGATACCACCAGTGGCTGCAGGAGCCGCGCTCTGGGCGGCGGGTGTTTTCATCTCGCCTGCAGGTACAGGCGCGTTGGGCGAGGCTGCAACGGTGTTGCCGGGCAACGAAACGGGGGCCACTGCCTGATTATTGCCGGCCACAGCCAGAGGATTCTCAAACCAGACATCGTAAGGGATGCCGTCGATCATTTTTCGATCATCTTTTTTCTCGACCGTTTTAGGGGCTTGTGTTTGTGTGCTCTGCGCGACTTGTGTAGTTGGCGCAGTTGGAGCTGCATCCGTTGTTTGGGTTTGGGGCGGAGGAGTACTTCCGCCGCAACCAGTGACAACCACAACAGACCACCAGGCGCACAGAGATACGATAGACCACACGATCGAGTTTCGATTCAACCGGGTTTCCGGCTTGTTCATGGATACCTCCCTCAAGTCCTTGAAATTAAACCAATTAGATTATGTGTAATCCAAGCCGTCGATGCAACTGCAGCTTACCCTGATTATTTAATTCCGTTTATCGTAATACAGAGGCCCTCGTTGAGCCGAGGAGACGGCGATTCACAGAACCCACGTGTCGAAATTGCAAGCCCTGCCCGTATTTTAATAGAGTTTTGCATTGCTTGCATCCCTGGTGTAAGATTATTCCAGTCAGGTAAAGCGGGGTTGTTTGGATGTTTGCATAAAAAAAGTACGAACTAACCTTGTCAACTTAAAGTCCACTTATTATCTCTGACCATTATCAGGCATGTAACTGGTACTGGTTTTTCACTTACTCGTGGGAATAATGAGTGGCGCGCCTGTCTTGTAGGGTATAGTTTGGGTGGTGGACGACCGAGACAAATCTCTGACCATTCAAGTGCTTAAACTACGCATTCTGGAGAATGCTTAAGCAAGTCGTCAACAAGGGATCAATAGTTAATCAGAGCTACCTTAATGGAGTTCACCATGGTAGCAAAGGAGTACACAGAGATGAACAAGATTATTTGTTACACGTTGGGCTTCATCGCCCTGTCCGTTACGTCAGCTCAGGCTCAAGGTCCTGCATTCGAATTAGGACAAGGAGTTTATCTGAGCCAGACAACTGCAGCGCCCCCTGCTTCTGCACTTGCTCCCGAAGCCATGCCAGAGTTGACACCTCAACCGTTTGCACATCACGTTGCTTCACACGAGATTCCGTTGTACGAAAATGTTAAGTACAAGCGGCCTCGTAATGTTGCACCTTGTTCAAACCCCAAGCTGGTGACCATCGTTGATCCTTGTGCTCCCAAACGCAGCTGTTGTGAGCCGGGATGTGTTGCTGTGGAGATTTGTGCTCCCGGCTGTGCCTGTGAGTGTGTTCGCTGCAGCAAAGATGGACGTCGCAAAATTTTTGACTATGGTAAATACAGTGTGGTAGTTGAATCACACCATGGCAAAGTGACTGTGACTTATCGCAGTTAATGAAAACTAAAGTAGCTTCATCACAATTTAAACAGCCAGAAACGCAATTGTTTCTGGCTGTTTTTCTTTTGCGCGCAATCGGTTTTTACGTCTCCTGCAGATGAGAATCCACAAGAGATACGTGAGATCTATTCCCGTAGTTGAACGGGCTCTGATGAGGGGCTCCATCGGACTGAAGTCGACTCTAAAGGGGCTGAAGTGTGTCCGAAGCGAAACGATGGTGACGGGTTTTTCTCAGGAATCAGTCTCTCGTGTGTACTCTGATTTATCAAAGAGGCCTTGATTCAGGCTTAAACCCGCAGCCGCTGAATGATTTGACTGAAAAGTGCAGACTGCCTTTGTTCATGATGCGGGTACCCCACGCGCGACACTTGGAACGCAGTTATAGCGATCGCGACTCGGGTGTCAATCTGTGTTCGATCTTTAAAAACAGGCTCTTTTTTACGTGGTTTTCGAAAGCCAGAGCTTTGGAAATGTCAATCAGAATCCAATTCAGGCTGGTCATTTATTATACGACAGTAGCCAGATATTTCGTCAGGTAGATAATCGCTGCCACCCCACACCAGGCCAGGATAAAGCCGCTCAGATCCAGAAAAGTTGGCTTGGGAATCTCAATATCCTTCGAGTTGGGAAATAGTTTTGCACCGACCGGAGCCGGGTCTTTTGGAAGTGTGCAGGGGGAGTCTATCACTTCGTTTAGTATAACCGGAGTATGCATCAGATTATAGAAATGATCGAGTTTCTCCTTTGGTTGTCGTGGCGTCAGGAAACTGGCAGCAATTCCACTGAGAACCGCAACACTCATGAAGGAAAACATCTGCCAGACATCCCACATTTTTGCGGTAGCACCATTGGTATTGAACATCAGCTCTGGCAGCAGACCCATTTTATGGATCGTATCCGGATAAAAGGCGACGGCGATCCAGACCAGGATTCCCGACACGGTGGAAGTCCAGACGGAAATCACATTCCAGCGTCTCCAGACAATTCCAAACCAGAGGCTGATACCGATGCAGGCGGGGGTTTTTACAATTACTTTCAAGGCAGCAATGATGTCCGTAAATGTGGTTTGCAGAATGAGTGCCAGAATCACAATAATTAAACCAGACAGTCGACCGACCCAGAGATAGTGACGCTGCGAACGATTTTTCACCAGACACTTGCGGTAGATGTTTTCTGTGAATAAGCCGCTGGAGATAATCATTTGCGCGTCGCTGGTACTCATGACGGCAGCTAATAATGAAGCGAGCAGCAATCCAATCAATCCCGGTGCGATTCGTGGTAGAATATCATGCGCTGCCATTCCAAAGAGTCTGTCCGCAAAATTGCGATCCGTCGTTTCGATTTTCGCTTTTTCTTCAGCGGGAAGCTGATGATATTCGGGGCTGGCCCGCATGATTAATGATTGATAAATTGCCTGGTCTGCAGGGTCTGGCGACGTTTTCAGGGGGCTGTTGTCGCCCATATACCAGACAATGCACGCCAGTCCGGTAAAGGTCCAGGCGACGGTACAGAAACGTTTGAGAAAGTTTCCGACTGTGAATCCAAAACGACCTTCAAATTCGGTTTTTCCTGCTCCACAGACCCCCATAATGTGAGGCTGAATTACTATGCCTGCCAGCGCGGTGATGGAGAGCATGAATACATAAAACGGAGTAATGGGTTCGCTTCCCAGCGTGGCGGCGACTTGAGGACTGGCGACTAAATCGAGCATGCCCTGCTTCAGATCGGCCTGCGGATGAAGTTTCCCGAAGCCACCAATTTCATAAAACACAAAAGGCAGCAGTAAAAACGAGAATACAATCGTCAGAATGCCTTGAATGAAGTCGGTGATAATGGCTGCGCCCAATCCCCCCGCCATTCCATAGATGACAAACATCACTGTTACCGTCAGGATGGCATATTCATAACCCTGTAGCCTGCGTTCAGTGATTTTGAACGTTTTTTCTTTTGCATTCCATTCGGCAGCAGGAACCATGATATTGGCTTGAATGGCAATGCGGTCCAATTCATTTCCCGTTAAAGCGTCAACCATTTTCCCGGTTCCGAATAAACCGCCGGCAATAAAGGTGATCGAGATGGCAATTCCATAAAAGGCATACAAGACGGCTGTCGGTCCATTAAAGCGGGTCTCAAAGAAATCCGCTGTGGTCAACGCCCGCATGCGACGCATGATTGGTGCGACAATCCAGTAAAAGGGAGTCGCCCATAACCAGAGAAACTGCCACCAGATACCTGCCAGACCTGCCCGCCAGGTCCCGGCGACAACACTGATGGCCTGTTCGCTGCTTGTACCTGAACCAAAGGCAAAAAACATCATGAAAACTTTGCCGAACCGGCGACCTCCCATAAAGAAGTCCGTCATGTCTTTTACTTTTGTGACTGACCAGAGACCAACGGCAAGAATGGTAACAAAATAGAGAGCCAGTACAATCCAGTCTGCGGGGTGGAGTCCTAACCAGACATTCTTTTCAGCGGCGAGTATCATTGGCAGGTCCTCGTGATTGTTGTTTAATGAAGATTACTCCGAAATCAGACTACCGAGGATGTTCTAAATATGCAAACCTACTGATGCAATGGCAGTCAAATGACAGTTTCACCCCGTGTGTTGTATTCTTGCTAAACACGTAAGAGAAGTTTCATCAAAGTACACAACAAGAAAAAAGACTCTGGTCACACTATGCCTGCAAATCCGTTGCCGATTCAAAAGTCTGATTTACAAGGCTGTCGAGTAACCGTACTTGGTCTGGGACGGTTTGGGGGGGGGATTGCAGCCGTTGATTATCTGGCACGCAGAGGTGCGCAGATCACCGTGATTGATGCCAAAACAAAAGAGGCACTTTCCGATTCGCTACGACAAATAGAGCAATACCCCGAAATCAGATATGAGTTGGGAAGTACCCTCACGGAACTGCCTGAGACCGATTTACTGGTCGCCAATCCGGCGATTCCCCCCGATCATCCGCTATTGAAAAGTGCGCTGGAACAGCAAATTCCTGTGACCAGCGAAATCGAACTCTTTTGGAAATTGAATCCTGGTCGAGTCATGGGAGTGACTGGAAGTAACGGGAAATCCACAACAACGGCCATGATTCATGCCATCATGCAAGCATCGGAGGCGCGCTGCTGGCTGGGAGGGAATATCGGCATCAGCTTGCTGCCAGTGGTTGAGCAAATTCAACCGGAGGACTGGGTGATTCTGGAGTTGAGCAGCTTTCAATTGGAAGCACTCAATCGCATTCAAGCCAGCCCGCAGATTGGAGTGGTCACTAATTTCAGCCCGAATCACCTGGACTGGCATCAGGCTGTGGAGCACTATCGTCAGGCCAAGCAAACCATTTTTCGCTGGCAGTCTGAAAGCGATTTCGCCGTGATTAACGCAGATGATCCGGATCTACAAAGCTGGAGCATCCCGGGAAACGTTTCCCGGTTTGGGATTACTCCTCGCTTAAAACCTGATGTGCTGGTGGATCGTGCGGCATTTGTGTTGCGAGAACAGAAACATGTTCTCCAGCCACATCTGAATGTTCCCGGGATGCATAATCGTATCAATGCGGCTGCAGCGATTGCCGCGTGTCGCTGTGCGGGAATCGATTTATCAACAATCCAAAAGGGGCTGGAAGCATTTCAGGGATTACCGCACCGATTGCAGTTCATCGGAGAATTCCAGCATCGTCGGTTTTATAACGATTCATTGGCAACAACTCCCGAATCCGCCATTTGTGCGTTGGAGGCATTTGATGATTCTCCCCTTATCCTGCTGGCCGGCGGTTCGGACAAAAAAGTAGATCTGACTGAGTTTGCCAATATTCTGCTTTATCGAACCAAAGCGACCGCGTTGATGGGAGAGACGGGACTGGTTTTATCCACGATTCTGCAAAAACTCAAAGCTGATTTCGCCGGACACCATTCCGCAGTGATTTCGCCGCCTCAGCACTCATTTCAGGAAGCCTTCGAATGGGCATTTCAACAATCTGATCCGGGTGATGTAATTTTACTTTCGCCCGGCTGCGCCAGTTATGGCTGGTTTTCCAGCTTCGTGGAACGGGGTGAACGATTTACCGAACAGTTTCAGCGTCTTTCAGAGGGAACGGATCGCTCAGCCCAGCAATGATATTTTGTGGGGTTCACCGGCAATTTCCCTCACATATTGTGGCACCGCATAACCGGGCAGTCGCGTGCGTAACTCACGAATGAGTTCTCTCCCCTGCTCTTCCGAAACTTCAAAGTGTGCGACACCGGTGACGCGATCCAGTTGATGCAGATAATAAGGCATCACGCCCAGATTGATCAGTTTTTCGGATAATTTCAGCAGTGTGTCGGCACTGTCATTGATGCCTTTGAGTAACACCGATTGATTCAGCGTGGTAATTCCTGCCTGTATGATTTTTCGAATGGCGATTTCTGCGTCGGCTGCAATTTCATTCGGATGGTTCGCATGGATGACCATCCAGACAACAGTTCCCTTTTCTGAGAGCCGTTGAAACATCTCGAGTAAACCAGTATGAATTCGGTCGGGAAGCACAACAGGCAGGCGGCTGTGAATGCGTAAGCGCTTCACGTGTGGAATTTCCGAAATTCGCTCACAAAGCTCTTGCAGGCGGAGATCTGTTAATAACAGTGGGTCGCCTCCACTGAGGATCACTTCCTGAATTGTCGGATCTGCGTGAAGTGTTTTCCAGACCGGTTCCCATTCCGCTAAAGTTCTGGGTTCCTCCCCATAGGGATAGTGTCTGCGAAAACAATATCGGCAGTGAATCGCACAGGCCCCGCTGACCATCAATAATGCCCTGCCGTGGTACTTATGCAAAATACCGGGAGTTTGACGCACGTCCAGATCACCAACCGCATCAGTACTGAAGCCCGGAACGATTTCGTTTTCGAGATCAATTGGTAGCACCTGTTTCAGAAGCGGGTCTTTGGGATTACCGCGTTCCATGCGGTTCAAAAAACTGAGCGGGACCATCAGTGGGAACGATTGAACAGTTCTTAAGGCTGGTTCCAGCAGGTTTTCAGAAAGTTCCAGCCGGGCAATCAGTTCTTTGGGGTTGCGAATGGCCTGTGAGAGCGATTTTTGCCAGGTGATTTCTTCAAGCGATGAGGGCATATAAAGGCAATTTTCCAAACAGGTTCAGGCAAAATCGCCACAAACCCATATGATAGTGAACTGATTGACTAGTTAAATGAGCTATATCATTCGACTGCGAGAAGTTGCGCGGGAAGAACAGGCGGTAAAAATTGGCTGATATTTCGCCTGCTCTCCGTTTGCAATGGGTGTAAGATATGTTATTCTCTCGCCCTTGGAAATAAAACTCAAATATATTTTTCACCACACTTTTATTGTCAGAGAAATTAAGCGATGCCACAAATCAGTACAGGCGATTTTCGCAAGGGAGTCAAAGTTATCGTCGATGGTGATCCTTATGAAATGTTTGAAGTTAATTTCGTCAAACCGGGTAAAGGCCAGGCACTTTATCGCACGAAACTGCGAAATTTGCTGAAAGGGACGATTCTCGATCGCACCTATAAAAGTGGGGGTGAAAGCCTGGAACAGGCTGATATTCGTAAGGGTGACGGTCAGTATCTTTATAAAGATGCGACAGGTCTGCACTTTATGGATAATGAAACTTTTGAGCAATACTCAATTGGTGAAGCAATGTGTGGCGACGCTGCTGATTATCTTCTCGATGGAGCAATCTGCGGCCTGATGTTCTGGAATGATCAGTTGATTGGAATGGACCCGCCGCAACAGGTGATTGTCGAAGTCACCTACACGGAACCTGCTGCTAAAGGCAACACGGCAACGAATGTGACTAAGCCAGCCACGATTGAAACTGGAGCCACAGTCCATGTTCCCGCTTTTATCAATGTTGGTGAAAAAATCAAAGTGGATACAACCACTGGAGCCTATGTTGAACGGGTTCGCGAATAAGCCTGTTTGCCTTGAACAAAGACCACTTGAAACCCAAATCTCAGTAGTTTCCTGCTGAGTTTTGACAAATTCAGTGTGAAATGCTTTTTTTTTGTGTTTCTTTTGCGTCGGATTCATGAATCTGGTTCAACTGATATTGAATTATCAACAGGGATTGCCAAAATACCTTTACGAGCTTCGTATCAGCTTGTGAGAGATGAATTTAAGGGAGTTGTCAACGGTAAGTCGTAACTGAAATCACGATAGATCGCCACCATGGATCTCAGGGAGGATTGACATGGATGTCTGGAATTTAATCTTGTACGTTGTCGCGTCATTGTTAGCGTTGAAGTCTCTTGCTTCTTTAATGACTCATCACAGGAAAGTGGTCGTCCAGCAGTTGGCCATTGAGTATACGCAGGAAATTGCCCAAAAGGGGAAAAAAGTTTCCAGCAGCGATTCGCTAAATCAGCGGGGAAACCACGCTTCTGCCGATCAGAAAGCTCCGGCAGCTTGAAAGCTGCTCTGGATTAGTCTGAAATAGAGGGAATGCTTGATTCGAATTTCCGATCGCGTTCCGTTTTTGTCTCTTTTATTATTGAGTAGTTGAAACAGTTCATGTCTCACGTTGATCAAACCAATCGTTTAGATGCAGAGCAGCTCCCTGCCGATGCGACCGCTTTGCAGGCGGATGTCGTCACCGACCATAACCACAAACTTTATATCGAAACCGTTGGCTGCCAGATGAATATGCTGGACAGCGAGCTTGTGGTGGCTGATCTTCGCAAGCGAGGGTATGAACTCACAAAGGATGTTAAAGAGGCGGAAACGATCCTCTTCAACACCTGCAGCGTTCGAGAACATGCCGAACACAAAATCTACAGTTCCCTGGGCAGACTGAAATACGGCGCCCGGAAAAATCCGAAAAAAGTGATCGGGGTCATGGGCTGCATGGCTCAGAAGGATCAGAATCTGATTTTTCAAAAAGCCCCACAGGTTGATTTTGTGGTAGGGACTGGCCAACTTGCTCAAGTTGCGGGATTGATTGATAAAGCACGGATCAATCACAGTAATAATGTACGCAGTCGTGAACTCGCTGTGGGACTGGGCCGTAAAGACGGAAAACATATCGAGATCACGAACAGCTTTCAAAGTTATGATCCTCTGCGCGATCCGGAAATGCGCCCCTCACCGTATCAGGCGTTTGTGCGGATTATGATTGGCTGCGATAAGTTCTGTTCCTATTGTGTTGTTCCCTCCACCCGCGGTCCGGAACAAAGTCGTTCCCCCCGTGAAATATTATCGGAAGTCAAAGTGCTCTCTGACCAGGGGGTCAAAGAAGTGACTTTGCTGGGACAAACTGTAAACAGTTACAAACACACTCAGGACGGGCAACTGTTTCGGCTGTCTGATTTGCTGCATCTGATCCACGAGGTTGAAGGTATCGATCGCATCAAGTTTGTTACGAGTTACCCCAAGGACATGACAAACGATCTTCTGGAAGCGATCCGCGATCTCCCCAAAGCCACGCACTATCTGCATGTTCCTTTACAGCACGGTTGCAATGATGTTTTAAAAGTGATGAAACGCGGATATACCGTCGAAGATTACCGGGATATGATGCAGCGGATTAATGAAATTCTGCCTGGCTGTTCTGTTTCGAGTGATTTTATTGTGGGGCATCCTGGTGAAACAGAAGAATCACATCAAAAAAGCCTGGAATCAATTCGTGAGTTTCGCTTTAAAAACAGTTTTATTTTCAAATACAGCGAACGTCCCGGGACAAAAGCCGCAGAACGGTTTCCAGATGAGATCCCCGACGAAGTCAAAAAACGCCGTAACAATGAAATGTTAAAAGTGCAGAACGAAATCAGCGAAGAAGATAACGCCGAATTTATCGGTAAGCAGGTGGAAGTTCTGGTCGAAGGCCCCAGTAAATCCGCTTTGAAAGTCGGCCACGATTCAAGTGATGCCCTTGCGGAACAATTAGTGGGACGTTCGAATTGCGATCGTATTGTCGTCTTTGATGGTAACCCGCGTTTAGCAGGGACATTAGCGCGCGTTGAAATCTTTGATGTGACTCCGACTACTTTAATTGGCGCGATTGTCACAAAAGAGTACCAGCATAATTCAGGTTCCTCGCTGCCCATCCTGCAGTAAACTGCGACTGAATCCTTTCGTTCATTACAGGACTCCCCGGAACGCCTCTTCCAGTTTCGGGTATTGGAATTGAAATCCGGCAGCCTGCAATCGCTGAGGGGTGACTCTCGTACTGTTCAGCATTAACTCCTGGCCCATTTCCCCCAACAACGTTTTGATGGCCCAGGCGGGAACGGGTAAACATGTGGGGCGCGACAGGACCTTTCCCAGTGTTTTGGTAAAGTCTAGGTTGGTCACTTCATCGGGGGCAACAAAGTTGACCGGGCCTTGCAGTTCTGCGTTTTTCAGGCAGAACTGCAAGGCATTGATCACATCCGGCAAAGCAATCCAGCTCCAATACTGTGAGCCCGATCCAATTTTTCCACCAACACCCAGTTTGAATGGCGTCTGCATTTTAGCCAGGGCCCCTCCTTTTTTATCGAGGATCATCCCAAACCGCATATTAACGACGCGAATTCCTGCCTTGGTTGCGGGCTGGGTGGCATGTTCCCAGGCGTCACAGACATCAGCCAGAAACCCCTGCCCTCTTGCGCGGGATTCATCCATTCTTTCATCGCCGCGATTACCATAAAAACCGATCGCAGACGCACACAGAAACACACGTGGCGGATTCTCAAGTGAAGCCATTGTGTTTGCGAGTAGTCTGGTCGATTGCACGCGGCTGTTAAAGATTAACTGTTTGATTTCTGGCGACCAGCGTTTATCGGCAATGTTGGCTCCTCCGAGGTGAATGACGGCATCAAGTCCAGATAAATTATCTGCTGGCAGGAGATCTTGTGAGGGTTGCCAGGTAACTGTCGTGCCATGCACGTCAGAAGACTTGGCGCGGACCAGTCGTACGATTTCAGTTGTGGAATCGGTTTCCAGTTTTCGACATAATTCGGAACCAACCAATCCAGAACTACCGGAGATTAATAGTTTCATCTGAGAGTCTTTTCCAGCAAGAGAAATCACGCTACCATGAATGGGAACCGTTTGTCATTTTAATAATAACAATATTCTCATTTCATCCAGACAGGAATCATGACAAAATAATGGATCGCACTCAAATCCGAAATATGTTACTGCAAACATTTGAAGATTTTCAGATGACGCGCAGTGAACGTTCCGCTTTAACTCAGATCTTCTCCCACATCAATCTCACTGAGCACAACCTGTCACTGATTCGTTTAGAAGCATTCCAGATCTTCAGAAATTATCAACCATCGAACAACTCCAATGATACTGCCGTAAACTGGCTCGAAGAGATTATGAAAATTCTGTCAAATGTAAAAAGTGACGAATCATCACTGAAATCAGAAGTATTGTTCAGCCCCGGTGATGACTGTTCTCATCGCATCTGCCGCATGTTGGCTTCTGCCAGGGAAAAAGTCGATATCTGTGTTTTCACAATAACCGACGACCGTATAACGAAAGCGATTCAAGACGCCCATCAACGTCGCGTGAAAATCCGGATTATTTCAGACAATGACAAATCGCTTGACCGGGGTTCTGATATAGAACTCCTGTCCCAGTCTGGAATTCCGGTGCGGATTGATAATACAGAATACCATATGCATCATAAATTTTCCTTGTTCGACTCTGAATTCGTATTGACCGGAAGCTATAATTGGACTCGTAGTGCGTCCCGAAATAATTCAGAGAACCTGGTGATCACGAATGATTCTGCCCTGCTGCTGCGTTTCGAATCAGAATTTGAAAAATTGTGGAACACCTTTGCGGAATAATCGATCCGCATACAAGCAGCTTGTCTGGGCTTCGCTCAAATAGAAAGTGACAGATTTAATGAACGCTATCCATTCAAAACGATGTCTGTTTTTATTACTTATGGTCTTGTTTTGGAATGAAACCTGTGCCAATGCGAATGAAAAAACGGCTCGGCCCAATGTACTTCTTATTCTGGTTGATGATCTGGGGTATGGCGATTTGAGCAGCTATGGGGCGCCCGACTTGAAGTCTCCTCAGATTGATCAGCTTCTTAAACGGGGAATGAAGTTTACGAATTTTTACGCAAACTGTCCTGTTTGCTCACCGACCAGAGCCGCTCTGTTGACCGGCCGTTATCAGGATCTGGTGGGGGTTCCTGGTGTCATTCGAACACATCCGGAGAACAGCTGGGGCTATTTTTTACCCTCTGCAACCACTTTAGCGAATGTCTTTCAACAGGCGGGTTATCATACCGGCATCATTGGAAAATGGCATCTGGGACTGGAATCGCCCAATACGCCGAATGAACGGGGTTTTGAATCCTTTAAGGGATTTCTGGGTGATATGATGGACGACTATTATCACCATCGAAGACACAATGTGAATTACATGCGATTGAACCAGAAAACAATAGAGCCGCAGGGGCACGCGACGGATCTTTTTACCGATTGGACTTGCGAGTTTTTACAGCAGCAGGCAGCAACAACGAAACCATTTTTTCTTTATCTCGCTTTCAATGCTCCCCACACACCGATTCAACCTCCGGAGGCATGGGTTGAAAAAGTCGTACAGCGCGAACCTGACATTAGTCCGGCACGGGCAAAACTGGTCGCTTTGATCGAACATCTGGATGCGGGTGTTGGCAAGATCATACAGACTCTGGATGAAACCGGATTGAGTGAGAACACAGTGATTGTATTTACCTCTGACAATGGCGGACAATTAAGTGTGGGAGCGAATAATGGAGATCTGCGTGATGGTAAGCAGAGCGTTTATGAAGGGGGACTGAAAGTCCCCGCTGGAGTCGTCTGGAAAAATCGAATTACTCCTCAATCACAAACTGATTTCATGGCGATGAGTATGGACCTGTTTCCGACTCTCTGTGAGGCAGCGGGAATTACCGTTCCTGCGGGACTGGATGCAGTTAGTTTTTTACCAACACTGGAAGGAAAACCTCAATCTGCTCTGCGGGAGAACTGGTTTTTTCGAAGACGCGAAGGTGGAAATCAATATGGGGGTAAAACCATTGAAGCAGTTCGAAGTGGCGATTGGAAATTGCTCCAAAACAGCCCTTTCGCTCCATTAGAGCTTTATAACCTGAAACAGGATCCGCTTGAAACCAAAAATCTCGCAGCGATTAATCACAATAAATTCCATCAAATGTCCGCATTACTGCGAGCAGAAATTCAACGATATGGAAGTATCCCCTGGCAAAAGCCTGTCACAGCGGCTCCTGAATGATCAGGATGTCAAATTTGACAGGAACCGGGTCAGTCCTACTTATAAATCACACAACCTTTTAGATTGGATTTGAGATCCTCAATGGTTTGAGGCTTGACTGATGTGCCATAGAGAAAGATTTTTCGCAATCGGGGAAAACGCGTCAATTTACTGACTTCTTCATCGCTGACACGCGTATATGCAAGTTCTAGTGATTGAAGTTTGGGTAAATCAGTGATCAGCGCCAAACCTTTGTTGGTGAGGCCTGTTCCATGCAAATTCAGTGATTCCAGGTAAGGTAGATTGGAAAAGTTTTTCATATCAATATTTTTGATTTTGGCATCAGTCAAATCGATCTCACGAATAGCAAACTTCTTGTCCGGAATCTTCGCTGTCGAGTCGATGGGAAGATCGCTGTCCGTTTGAATTACTTTTCCACCAGCCTGCAGTACAAATTCAGTAACAGGTTTACTGTTCGGGTCATGTACACTGCCGCAGCCATTGATTGCTAAATAAAAGAGGGACAAACATATCCCCAAAAAAAGTCGCAAACGAACCAGATTGATGAGAAATTTCATTGTGAGGTCCAGATACTGGTAGAGCCATAAATTCTGGCAGGATATTTCTAGCGGAAAGCCTTTTGATCAAACTATAATCTAAGAGCGTTGGGTTATCATAGTCGGTTACCTCTGATCTGTGAAGTACGCTGAAAAACATCCCCTTTTCTTTTACATAGTAGCGTAGCTCATGATGACATCTTCAGGCTCAGTCAAGGCACCATCCGAGAAGGTCCATCCAGCCTGTATCGATCAGGAATTATTACTTAAGGATTGTCAAATTCAACACGTGAGACGGTCTGGTCCTGGAGGCCAACATCGCAATAAAGTTGAAACCGGTGTGGTCATCAAACATCTTCCGACAAATATTATCGGCGAGGCATCGGAAAAACGACAACAAGGCCGCAATCGGTCGATTGCGTTGTTTCGGTTGCGTGTGAATCTGGCAATCGAATATCGAATTGCAGAGATGCCGAAAGCACCAAGTCTGCTTTGGCAACGCAGGCTTTCTAACGGAACAATCAAAGTCAATTCGGAACATGATGATTTTCCCGCGTTGCTGGCAGAAGCGCTTGAGGTCACCACTCAATTTCAGTTTGAAGTCAAAGCAGCAAGCGAATTCTTAAAATGTTCTCCCTCCCAATTAATCAAATTCCTCAAAAAAGATCCCGCTGCGTTTACACTGTTAAATCGAAAACGTCTCGAATCAGATCTCCACCCTTTCAAGTAATTGACTGACGATTAAAAAATGGGAGAGATGTTATAATTCCACACGGTTCCCTGTTTTTTTTCACCATAGATCTTTTGCCTTGTGCTGATAAAATAGAAGTACCACAGGACTTTCAGGTTCTGGTAGATATTTTACTTTTTAGAACAGCAAAGCTTACCAGATAACAATTCATGAATAATACATTGATCGAATTCTGGAGAAAACGAACCAGGTTGCGTCCGTGGCTCATTATGATGCTCGTTGGCCTATTCATTTTCATCTACACATTTCAGGCTCCGCTGACACTCGGACAGTTCCATCATAATCTCCCATTGATCCTGAGACTTGCTGCAGGGGGCATTATTTTATGGGGGGGGTATCAGGTTCTATTAGTACTCTTCCCGTTTTTACAACGATTCAAAATCAAGCGTATTGGCCGAAATCGTGTTTCGCTTCCACGGGATGGCCTGGTGTATCTGTTAATGATGACGGTTTTATTTGTCGGATCCGTCCTTTCACGCGAAAACATGTTAATGCTGGTTTTTGCCATGATGACGGGGCCATTTGTATTAAATGGCTGGATTACATACAGCATGTTAAAAAACATCAAACTGAAACGTCTCATTCCACCAAGAGTAATGGTGGGCGAGACATTTACAGCGGAAATCAGTCTTGAAAATAATAAACGACTCATCGCTGCGTATTTGATGGAAGTTAATGATGACTTCACGAATCAGGATGAAAAACTGGACGCTTCTGTTGTCTTTCGAAGAGTGGGACCAGGACAACAGTTATCCGCTCATTATTATGTGAAATTAATGCGGCGAGGACTCTATCAGTTCGGGCCGTTGCAAGTATCAACGCGATACCCTCTGGGGCTGGTAAAACGAGGCGCTGTTTTCGCTGAATATAATGAAATCATTGTTCAGCCTCAGATCGGCAGGTTAACTTCGCATTGGGCAGATGACTTTTTTTCTATCGCAGAAATGGCCCAGCAAAACCGGAGCCGGCGTGGCGTTTTTGACGACGAATTTAATCACATTCGTGAATACCGGTCTGGCGACAGCCAACGGGCAATTCATTGGAGAAGTTCTGCACGACAGGGGGAATTGATGGTTCAGGAATACCATCAAAATCGAAACTATGATTTGATTATTGGACTGGATTTGTGGTTACCAGCATCTTCCGACCAGGATCAGGCAGATCGCGTCGAATGGGCCGTCAGTTTTGTCGGAACGCTTTGCAGAGAACATTTAAAATACAGCCGCGACACAAAACTGACTTTAATCTCCCGGGGGAATTCACTCGAACTTTTAGAAGTCGGTATTGGTTCAATGGGACTGGAATTTTTATTGGACTTTCTTGCAACCTTGCAACCCGGTAAGGCACAGGCAGATGAGGAATTTATAAAAGTAATCTCAGACGCGAGTTCCTCGCGGTCTCGCACCGTTGTGGTCACAACCAGAAAAGAGAGTGACTCAATAAAACACAACCACTTACACACGATGTTTGAAGAACGGAGAGGAGAGATGAATGGACAGTGGAGAACCATTGAAGCCGATCCTGCGATCCTTTCCCGCTGGCTTGTTCTAGAAACAGATTGAATTATTTTTTCTATATTAAGTAAAGTAGTAGAGTACAACTGGTGAATTTAACGCTCACATTTCAATTCAGTATTTATTTGCTCATCGCCTTATCCAGCATCATGTTTATGATCGCGGAAGGGGGCGTATTTCCACAATTGTTGACCATTCCATTGGGTCTACTAACTCTGTTTTTCACAGACCGCTGGAATAAATTCAGTTTGAGTCCACTCTGGGCTAATATTCTGGGACTATTGGCATTCCTGATCGTCTGTGCTGAATTTTTCTCGAATATCGAAGGCCGCTTACTTTCCGGTGCACATTTTCTGGTCTATCTGACTTGGATTATTTTCCTGCAAAAGAAAGGGGATACTCAATACTGGTGGCTCTGTGCATTAGGGTTTTTGCAAATTGCGGTAGGGGCGGTCCTGACTGAATCAGGCTATTACGGTCTCCTGCTTGTAGGTTACCTGTTTTTATCTATCTGGACACTTTCCGTGTTCTCGCTTTACCGGACCCGAAACACTTTTTTGCAACAAAATTCGATTGCTGTGATTCCGAGACTGAAAGTGGAAAGTCAGATTGTTTCGCCGTTTCATCAGTCAAGTCAGGTGCGGGGTGGAGTTCAAGCTGATTTAAGTCGGCAGTGGTTGACAGCGGAATTCTTCTGGGTGTCGATTGGTTGCTCCATTACTGCTTTGTTTATTTCAATGTGCTTTTTTTTATTGATCCCGCGATTATGGGTGACTCGCTCATTTTTTAATAACGAAACAATTCAGGCAGACAACCAGCCTTTGGTTGGTTTCACTGAAAATGTGCAGTTGGGAGAAATGGGAGAAATTCTTGAAAGCTCTGAACGTGTGTTGGAGCTGGCGATTTATGATAATACATCAAACAAACCGGTTTCTGTCACGGAGTTTGTTCAAAAATTCGGATTAGATGAGCCTCTATTCCGAGGTGCAGTGCTTTCGAAATATCAAGATGGCGGCTGGAGCCGCGATAGTAGTGGATCAAGCTGGAGGCTCGCAGACTCGCAAGAGCTGGAGTCCGTGGATCTCTATCGCCAGGAAATGGTTCTGGAACCGATCGGAACAGATGTCATATTTGTCATGCAACCGATAGCTGGTATCGATATGTCAGGCACAGCAGATGTTCGTATGAATGCAGATACGCATGCAGTTCGACAGAGAAACAGGTCGAATAATAATGAGAGCACCAAGTACAGTGTCCTTACAGCAAAAAATAGAGCTGAAAACTATCAAATGCAGGACCTGAACCACGCGCGGGAGTATTTGAATTTACCGCGTAAAGATTTTAGAAAAATGATCCAGTATACGAACAAACTGATCGCATCTCACCCGGAATTAACATCAGACAGGGAGAAAGCCAAATTCATTGAATCGCATTTGCGGGACTCCGGAGAATTCACGTATACGCTGAATATGTCTATTCAGGATCCGGGGATTGACCCTGTGGAAGACTTTCTGTTTAACCGCAAGTCTGGCCATTGTGAGTATTATGCATCTGCGCTGGCCTTGATGTTAAGGGCGATTGGAATTCCGACACGTGTTATCAGTGGTTTCAAAGGAGGAGAACAAAAATATTTAACTCATCAATTTGAGGTTCAGCAGCGTTATGCTCATTCATGGGTTGAAGCGTTTTTGGATGGTCGCTGGGAAACACTGGATGCGACTCCGGCACTGCAGAGAGCAGAAATGGTTGCGCAAAATGCGCCTTCATTCAGCAGTTGGAAAGGGGTTACCAGAATGATGACCAGTTTCTGGAATGATTATGTGATCGGAGTTTCCTTCCAACGTCAGAAACGCACTTTTTATGATCCTTTGCTCCGAGCCGGGAAAATACTGGGGAATCGGCTGGTGGATTTTCGCTCGACAATCGCACATACGGTGCAATCGATAAAAAGTTTTTTGTTCTCTCCCCAGCGTTGGTTCAGCTGGGAGGGGGGAGCAGCGGTCTTTATTATTGCCGGTGTCTTTTTTGGAATAAAATGGTTATTGACAGTGACCATCAATTTGTTCCAACAAGTCTTCCATCACAAAGTGAACTCCAAACGTACACTCAGCTCTGCGAATGTTGCATTTTATGAATCGTTTCAATTGTTACTCGCGAAGAAAGGGCTTGTTCGTTCTCGTTCGGAAACTCAAAAAGAGTTCTCTGATCATGTCAAAGCAGACTTGAATGCTGAATTGACTCAAGCGCGTATTGGCGATTACCCTGATCTGTTCACAAAATTGTTTTATCAGGTACGCTATGGAGATCATCCTCTGGAAGCAAAGCAATCTGATGAGATTCAACAAAAGTTGACAACGCTTGAATCGGTTTTGTTGAAAGAAAAAGAATCACAGGATTAATTTGTGATTATCATGAGTCACGCAACCGAGGATCAGAGGCTTCCTGCAGCCCTTCACCGATCAGATTATAGGCCAACACAGCCAGGAAGATTGCCATTCCCGGAAAGAAGATTAGCCACCACATTTGCAGGTTTTGTCGTCCCAGGTTTAACAACGTTCCCCAGCTCGGATTTGGTGGTGGGGCGCCGAAACCGAGAAAACTGAGTCCGCTTTCAATGAGAATTGCAGAGGCGATTCCAAAAGTAATTGGAACGAGTACCGGCGCCAGCGAATTCGGCAGGATGTAACGGAAAATAATCCGAAACTGGCCGACGCCCGTTGTTTTCGCTGCGAGCACAAAGTCGCTTTCGCGTAGCTTCATAAATTCTGCACGTGCCAGTCGGGCAATACCCGTCCAGCCGGTACAACCGATGATTGCCATCATATGCCAGATGGTGGGAGAATCGAGAATGGCGATGATGGCAAGAATCAAAATCAAGGTCGGAATACACATCACAACTTCAATCAGGCGACTGAGTCCCATATCAATCCATTTACCATAAAAGCCGGCTAACGCTCCTACGATGATTCCAATGACGCCTGCGATTCCCATGGAGACAAAACCAACTAACAATGCGATTGTTGTACCATGCACCATTTGCGCAAATACATCGACGCCTCGTTGATCTGTTCCAAACCAGTTCCGGAGACTGGGAGAACCGCTGTCCTGAGTGGGATTGCCGGGTAATCCTTTCCATTCATCGTCGTAAACACGGCGATAAGGGTCCTGGTAGACTAGTGGCCAGATCGCCCAGCTGTCTGGATCCTTGGTTTTCAAACTCTCGGGAAAACGGCTTCGAAAACGATCCTTTAAAAAAATGGGGTTTTCCCAATCACGGCGAAAATAACTCATTGCCGGAAAATAGAGATGTCCTTTGTATTCGCAAACGATCGGTTTTGTTCCGGCAATGGCTGGTGCAAAGATGGCAACAAACCCCAGGAAAGCAATATAAACCAATGCCAGCATTGCCATTTTTCGTCCCTTGAAACGTTGCCAGGTTTCAGCCCAGAAATTGGGGGACTTCTTCACTGGCTTCCGTTCAGAAGGAACGCTCTTATTTTCTTCAGGTTGCTCTTGCATAATTCTTAATGATTCAAATCGGGAATACGGCAATGATCAGGAGTAGGATACTCAGGCTGGCGCTTAATGATCTGCAATTTTGACACGTGGGTCTGCCATTGCATAAAAGATATCGGCCAGGAGCTGCCCTGCTAATGTCAAAATCGAAAACATCAATGTCAGTCCCATGATCGTGGGGTAATCTCTTTCCAGAATCGACTCAAAATAAAGTTGTCCCATTCCTGGCCAGCTGAAAATTCGTTCGATGATCACTGAACCACCCAGCAATGAAGGCAATGTCAAACCGATTAAGGTGACTAAGGGAATGAACGTGTTTCGAAAAGCATGTTTGACTAAAACATTGACAGGCGACAACCCTTTGGCACGTGCAGTACGAATATAATCCTGCCTTAAAACCTCATGCATGTTGGCACGAATGAATCGACTGTAATATGCCAGACTCCCATAGGTGTAACAGATCACCGGCATCAAGGCATGCTTGAAAATGTCCCAGGTCTGTTGAGCGCCTGTCATGGAAGCATAGCCATCGCTTTTCATCCCATATAAAGGGAGCCAACCCAGTTTATTCGCTAAATAAATCTGTAGAAACAGAGCAGCCACAAAGCTGGGAAACGAATAGAGCATATACAGGAGCGTTCCGACAGTTCTTTCATCCAGACGTCCCTGCCGTGCTGACGAATACAAGCCGATCGGAATCGCCAGTAAGTAGGTTAACAGCAGGGAACTCAGTGACAAAATCAAAGTGGGCCCCATACGCTCGCGAATCAAGCGGGCCACCGGTTGTTTACGGGAGATCGACCGGCCAAAGTCCAGATGAAAGACATTTCCGACCCACAGTGCGTAAGCCTGAGGCCAGGGTTTATCTAATCCGTAGGCCTTTTTCATCCGCTCCACGTCAGCGGGATTCAATTCTTTGCCGGGATCAATCATTGCCATATTGACGGAGATTGGTGTACCCGGCATGTTGCGGATCATCCCGAATATGATAAACGTAATCAAAACGAGCGTGATTAACCCGATGAAAAGCCTTCGCACAATATAGCTGAACATGCTTTTTAATCAATCCAATAACAGAATCAACAAAAAAAGTAGTGACTTACATTACAATTCTGCTTAACGCTGGTTTGCAGATTGATCGATTTAAACAAAATAACATTCAGGCTATTTGCTGACGGGTTTCCAAAGACTGCCGAAGCCAGGCCCATATCCATAAGGACCACGAGGACTGAATACGTAACCTCTTAAATCCTTGTTGAATCCATAGAATGAATTGCGAAAATAGAGCCAGGTATAAGGCTGATCGTCATACAGGAGTTCATGAATTTTTCCGTAGATCTTTGCGCGCTTATCCTTGTCGAATTCGCGACGCCCTTCTTCGAAAAGCTTATCGATTTCCGGATTTGAATATTGTCCGTAATTACGGCCCGCATCGGTTTTCCACAAATTGATCGAAGTATCAGGGTCTGTTCCGGTTCCCCATCCACCAAACATGGCCTGAAACTGATGATTCCGTGCTTTTTCCTGCATGACTGTGAACTCGGTTGGTTTGACTTCACAGATGATCCCAATCTGTTCCAGATTTTCTTTGAGTAACGTACAGATGGAAAGCGACAAAGGTACGTTGGCGGTCATGATGGAGAATTGAAAAGGAATGATTTTTCCATCAAATTCCTTGTCCCGGATTCCATCGCCATCATGGTCAATCCAGCCGGCTTCATCGAGTAGTTTCTCTGCTTTATTCAGATTCTGTAGATACGGTTTCGTCATGGGGTTGGGAGACATCCAGGCCGTTTCGTGATAAATGCCGGTGCATGGTTGGTATAAACCATAGCAGAGTTCATTCAGCATTTCTTTATGATCAAAGGCGTAAGACATTGCCTGACGAACTTTTTTGTCCTCAAAGAATAACGTCTTGCAGTTCCATCCAAAATAAAAGTAGACCCATTCCAGACCATTGGCTTTGGTACAATTTTTGTAAAAATCTTCGTTTTCAGTTTGTGTTTTCCACAGTTCGGGGTTGAGCGCCATCTCATCAATTTCCCCTTTTTTCAAGGCCAGTAAAGCCGTGTTGGGGTCCTGGATAATTCTTAGTCGCACACGTTCAAAATAGGGTCGATTTCGAACCTCTTTGCCATTCTGCATATACCAGCTTTCCCGGCGTTTCAGAATGATTTCCTGTCCGCGGACTCTCTTCTCAAACTCATAAGGGCCACCGGTAACAGGATTGTTTTCGTGTTTCACATGATATTCGCTATCCTGAAGAGTTGAATCCTCTTTCAGAGACTTTTCATATATGTGCTTGGGGATGATGGGGAAATTAAGATTCCAGACGTTGGTCGGGAGTGCTTCTTTGTGGAAATAAACCAGTGTCTGATCATCGTACGCCTGAATCCAGCGGATCTGGTCCGTTCCCGATCTGACAGCAGGCACAGGAACATCCGGGTTCATGATGGTCTGGAAGGTGAATACGATGTCATGTGCTGTAATTGGTACGCCATCAGACCAGGTTAAATCTTTTCTTAAGACGACCTTGTCGTAAAGTTTATCTTTACTGGATTCCCATGAGACCACAGTATCTGAAACCGCAAAGGGAATGAAATTCCAGTCAAAACTGAATAAACCGAAACCGGTCAGGGAAGAGACTTCAAATTCCACTGCGGAGCTTCCCATGATCGGATTCGTACTTTTCATATCCGCCCCGACATGGCGATTGATGGTCGCATTCCAGTCGACTTCTTCATCATTTTGCGGAAGTCTGCCTAACGCACTCAGAATCTTTGCGTTGATCTCCTGAGTCGTATTTTTCAGTTTCAAAGCCTCGGGTACCGTTGCGATCGGGGTTTCTTTGCTCTGGCGTTCCCGTAGCAGCTCCAGGCTGTCAAGTACCGGCTGTTTTTCCCACTTTACTTTTGCATCCAGGTCCGCAAGTTTGGGGGCATCGAATGGTTCCAGCAGTACTTCCTCAGGAGCTGCCTCGGAGTTTTCCGTTGTCTCTTCCGAGTTATTTGTGGAAGGTCCCGGACATCCGGTGAGAACGAGTGTAAGTAAGAACGTCAAAAGCAACGAATTCAGGCGGGAAATGAAATGCATGGATATTCCTTCAATTTACTCCATTGAAAAGTCGGGAAAATCACTCAGAGGCTGAGTTGGTCTCTTCAAAAACAAGTCTAAAGCAGGCAAGCCGCTGGTATTAGATTGTGGCAGACTGAGTCAAATAGAACAAGGCTGATTTTGGTTTTAAACGCAACTTGCGTTTAGACTTATCATCAACCAAAATCAGCCTTGTTAAGATCAATCGACGCTCTCTACTACACGCGCAGAGAATACGTGGGTTATTTTATTGAAAGACGCCAACCCAGTAATATTGGCCATTCATTACCATATAACCAAACCCCGCTTGAGAGCCGGTCAGCATAATAGAATGATGAGCCGGAGAAGCAATCCAGCCATTGACGGCAGCTGCTGCCGAAGTGGGGCCTTGAAAGATAATCTCAGGCCAAGGCAAACTGCTGTGCTGATAGTACCCGGTTTCCGCCATCCACGTTGCGTGCTCTTGTGCCTTCAAACACATCCGAGTGTTGAGAGAGAGCGAAGGCAGGCCGTTTCGTGCACGTTCTTCGTTGTGGAGTTTCAATAGCTTCACAATGGTAGGGTGTTTGATCAGCCAGTCATGTTCACCGCCCTTTTTTTCTTCCTCAGAAGAAACTGGTTGAATGAGCAACAGACAAAACAGGCTTGCTAAAACGACTCTCCATGATGGTTTTACTGTCATAATCCCTTTCCTTATCTTTCCGTAAACAGGATGTCAAAATATTTGACCAGCATCAACTTTGCCGGTTCCGTAATCTGCGAAAGCAAGATTAGCAACGGAAAATTGGGTGGTCTACTGTACGGAAAGCAGAAAATGGGCTTCTCAAATCATATTAACAAATTTACATATTATGCATTATTGACGCTTTAAAGCCTGGTTTTTCCTATGTTCAACCCGTTCCCTGATTTGCGCCACGTCATCAATGGGAACGGATTCGATTAATTTTCTTGTATAGTCCTGCTGAGGGTTCTGGTAGATCATTTCAGAGGGCCCTATTTCAATTAATTTTCCGTAATTCATGACCGCCATCATATCGGACATGAATTTCACAACACTCAAATCATGGCTGATGAAAATGTATGTGAGATTGTATTGTTCCTGCAAATCTTTGAGCAGATTCAATACTTGTGCCTGTACGGAGACATCTAAAGCAGAGACAGATTCATCACAGATAATAAATTCCGGCTCGACTGCCAGGGCCCGTGCAATGGAAATTCTTTGTCGCTGTCCACCTGAAAACTCATGAGGATAGCGATCCAGATAATCAACAGACAAGCCAACTTCTTCCAGCAAAGCCGCAGCCCGGTCCCGTCGGTCCTGTCTTGATTTACCCAAATTATGAGCAATCATCGATTCTGTAATAATTGTGGAAACCATCATACGAGGATTGAGAGAGCTATAAGGATCCTGAAAGATAATTTGTACTTTGCGGCGAAACGGCTTTCGGCCCGCACGACTCATATGGGCAAGGTCATTTCCTTCCAGCAGAATTCTCCCATTGGTAACTGGGGCGAGCCCGACAATCGCCTTGCCGGTTGTCGTTTTTCCACAACCGGATTCTCCCACCAGCCCCAGGGTCTGGCCGCGATATATATTTAAAGAAATACCGTCGACAGCTCTCACATAATCAACTGTCCTCCTCAGAATTCCACTTTTAATGGGGTAGTAAACCTGCAACTGATCCAGGCTCAGTATTGGTTTCTCCCCTTCTTTGGCAAATTCAGATTCGGGAAGATCCTTGACATCGTCCCAGCGATAACCGATCGATTCCAGTTCTGACCGGGGATGCAAGATCCGCTTCCGTCCATGCGATGTCAGACTGATAAATTCCCGCTCATCAAACTTCTTTTCTCGGATAGAGTATTCCCCAGTCTCCGTTTCCTCAATATCCATGAAATCAGAGACCGTCGGTAACCGCTTGTATGCTGTATTCAAGGCCGGCCGACATGCAAGTAACCCCTTGGTGTAAGGATGCTCGGGGTTTTCAAATATTTCAATTACGGGTTTGTACTCGACTAATTTGCCTCGAAACATCACAGCAACATCATCTGCAATTTCCGCGATGACACCCAAGTCGTGTGTGATAAATAATATAGACATGCCCCGCTCATCACGTAACTTTCTGAGCAAATTCAAGATTTGTGCCTGGATTGTCACGTCGAGTGCCGTCGTTGGTTCATCGGCGATTAAGAGCTCCGGGTTACAGCTCAAAGCCATCGCGATCATCACCCGCTGCTTCTGTCCTCCGGACATCTCATGTGGATAACTCGAAAATCTTCGTTCCGGGTCCAGAATGCCGACTTCATTAAATAATTGAATGGTTCGCTTTTTGGCTTCCGTTGAAGTGACTTTCTGGTGCAGCATAATTGCTTCCATCACCTGTTTGCCAACACGAAAAACCGGATTCAATGAAGTACCCGGTTCCTGAAAGATCATGCTGATATCACGTCCACGAATACTCCTCATTTCCGGATCGGTCAATTTTACAAGGTCTTTTCCCAGGAAGGAAATCGAACCCGCGTCTATCATTGCCGCTGTATCCGGTAGCAGTTTCATGATCGAAAGTGAAGTGACTGACTTTCCTGAGCCAGACTCCCCAACCAGACCCAGAGTTTTCCCTTTTTCAATATTGATCGTCAAATCATCAACAGCTTTCACAATGCCACGCCCTGTGTGAAAGTAGGTTTTCAAACCTTTGATATCAAGCAATGCAGTGGTCTCGGTCATGGGGAATTTCCTCTTGAAATCGATTTCAAAACACCAGAAAAACTTCTGAGGCATCCAGAATTCATTGGTCGCACTTTGTTTTTTTGAAAGTGATTTGCGTATAATAGCGAAACTCCAGCGAGATGGGAGAGGAAACTTTATAAACCTGATGATTGGAAAAAAATGGCCAGGATTTCTTTATATTCAACCGTGCTGTTGCTACGTCTTTGTTTGCTGCTGATCATCATATTTACTGCTGTTGCCCCGGCAGTTCTGGCTGAAGAATTAATATTCCCAGAAGTGCTCACACATTTTACCCCTTATCAGAAGAATCCGATTTTTGAAGCGGAAGGCCCCGGCCATTGGGATGTAAAAATTCGTGAGCGCGGGTGGATTCTCAAAGAAGGGGATTTCTATCATCTGTGGTTTACCGGCTATGATGGAAACCGGTCAGGGCAGAAAATGCTGGGATATGCCTCTTCCTGTGATGGAATCCATTGGACACGGTCTCCTTGTAACCCGATCTACAAAGAGCATTGGGTTGAAGACATGATGGTTGTCAAACGGGAGAACACCTACCATATGTTTGCTGAAGGTAAGGATGATATTGCGCAGCATCTGGTTTCCTGCGATGCGATCCACTGGAAGCGAGTCGGTCCTCTGGATGTTAGATTGGCTAACGGCTCTCCGATTCCCGAAGGTCCATACGGCACTCCAGTGGCCTGGTTTGAAGATGGCCGGTGGTTTCTTTTTTATGAGCGGCGGGATGCGGGTATCTGGCTGGCCAGTTCGCCAGATATGAAAGTCTGGACAAACCTGAATCAGGACCAACCCGTCATGCAACCCGGTCCGAAACCCTATGATCAGAAAATGATCGCAATGAATCAGATCATCAAGTACCAGGGCATCTATTACATGATTTATCATGGGACAGCAGCAGCCCAAACTCCCTCTTTGTGGACTACCAATATCGCTGCGTCAAAAGACATGCTGCACTGGACCAAATATACTGGTAATCCACTTACCCCGCCAGAAGCAAATCAATCCAGCGGGGTTCTGGTGCCGGATGGGAAACGGTTTCGTTTATATACGATGCATAATCAAGTCGACCTGAATTTGCCTCAGGAACACTAAAAATTCATTTGATTGCGGTCCCCTGATCAATGAGCGAATCCTCAACCCTCATCAATCCTGCTGCGATCAAACCGGGAATGGCTCTGGGAACATCGGATCGCTCCCCTGCCTTAAGTGTGCTGATCTGCTTGTCTCTGGGAATCCTGCTGGATTCCTTTTTTCAGCCAGCACTATTTTACTGGATGGTCTTGAGTGGAATTACCACCCTCGCATGGGGCGTCTGTTACCGAATTCACTGGAATGTAGCCGCAACAATCATGTTGTTGCAAATCATCGTATGCCTGGGTGGGATGCGACATCATGAGTTCTGGTTCTGTCACCCTCCTGACCATATCACACGAATACTTCATCAACATGATGAGCTGGACGAACCTGCTCAAATCGTTCGCGTGACAGGTGTGGTTCGATTGAAACCACAAATTCAAGTATCGCCGGCTGACGAACAGTTCAATCCAGAACTGCCAACACAACGAACCACATTTATTCTCGATTGCAGAGAACTCATCTCCGATACGAAAAAAGTCCCTGTGAAAGGGGGCATCCATGTGACGGTTTATGATCAAATTAGCGCTGCAGGACAAAATGATCACTTTTTATTAGCGGTCGGGGATACCATTGAAGTATGTGGCGAATTAAAGGCATTTTCCACCAGAGATAACCCGAATGATTTTGACTATAAAACTCATTTTCGAAAACAGCAAATTGAAGCTGCACTGACAGTCAAATCATCGCACGCAGCAACGGTTATTTCCAAATCAGATCAAAGTTCATGGAATACATTTCGGCACCAAATCCATGATGCCATGGCACAACTCATCATAAATAACACCAGCGAGAGAACCCAATCCATTGGGCTTGCATTGTTATTGGGAGACCGTTCGGAACTCAGTCCCGAAATTCGTAAGAAATTCAGCCAATCAGGGTTGATTCATTTTCTGGCGATTTCCGGATTACATATTGGCTTTTTTACGGTATTTATCTGGAGTATTTGCCACCTGCTGAATTTTCCAAGAACGGTCGCTGTTTTTCTGTTGTTGCTGGCAATTGCGTTTTATCTTTCCATAATTGAAATTCGCCCTCCGATTCTCAGAGCCGCATCCTTTTGCGTGCTGGTAACATTGGGACTCATCAACTGGCGAACAATTACTACGTTAAACCTGATGTGTGTTTCAGCAATCATCATCTTAGTCATTAATCCGACAGACTTATTTGATGTGGGTACACAACTTTCGTTTTTAGCCGTTTCCTCCATACTCTGGACGGTTCAGCAGGTTTTTTATCAAAACCCGTTTCAGCAAACCTGGATTCCATTACGATGGCGGATTTTGGCCAGCGATCCTGTCCTGCAATCGCCTTTGCAATGGTTTTTAATTCGCTATTTCCGTTCGCTTTACAGTGTTTTTCTCGTGACTTTTTTCATCTGGATTGTCACTGCCCCGCTTGTGCTTTATCACTTTCAGCTGCTGGCTCCGATCGGGCTGGTAATCAACACTTTGGTTTTTCCCTTTTTGTTTCTGATTCTGTTGCTGGGATATTTATTGATTTTTGTGGGACCAGTCATTCCTTATTCACCCATTTTGTTCGGGACCTGCTTCGACTATAGTTTGCGTCTGCTACTCTGGATCGTCGAATCTGCGGCTGCATTCCCATTTGCGCATTTTGATTTACCCCGTCCTCCGCTCTGGTGGCTGGCAGCGTATTACATATTGATTTTATTAGTCATCATGCCTTTTCAATTATTCTCGAACTGCAGATGGATCTGGCTGCAACAGAAGTTCCGGTTGGCGGTAATTCCATGTTGGATTCTCACTGGCATACTGATTTCGTTGTCTGTAACCAGCACATCTTCTTTAAAATGCACGTTTATTGCCGTAAATCATGGGATTTCCATTTTACTCGAAACGCCCCATGGCCAAACGCTTCTCTATGACGCGGGCTCGATGTCTCCCGTTGAGCAGACCTATTCTAAAATCAAAAACACATTATTGGAGCACGGAATCAGGCGGGTTGATCTGCTGATGATATCGCATGCAGATCGTGATCATTACAACGTGGCTTCACAATTAATCGCTGATCAATACATACGCGAAATTGCATTTCCAAAAGCATTTGTGGCTCATAAACAAAAAGGTGTGATTTATTTATGTGACATCGCACATCAACATCATGTGCCAATTAAAATTGTCGGGAAAGGAGATCGCTTTAATTTCGGTCCGGAAGTGACGCTCGAAGTACTACATCCTGGTTTCTCTGAGACGTATGCTGATGATAACCCAGCCAGTCTGACTGTTCTGATTTCATTTCAGGGACGCAGGATACTACTGACAGGAGATTTGGAAGGAGAAGGGTTAGAAAATCTGCTTTCTGAACCATTGAATGCTTCTGTGGATGTGCTGCTGGCTCCGCACCATGGGAGTCTTTCGGCAAATACTATTGATTTAGATCGCTGGGCCAAGCCGGACTATTTGATAGTCAGTGGAGGAAAAAAGCAGACCCATTCCAATCTTCAAAAGATTTATTCCCCCGATACCAGGATTTATTCAACCCGTTCACACGGTGCCATTACTTGCCTGATCGATCGTTCCGGAAAGCTGGATGTGATTCCGTTTCATCCTCAAAAATGAACTATGAAGCAACCAGACAGTTGCCCGCTCTATTTAGTTATTGAGATTAATAGAATTGACCAGTTCTTCATGCGCCCGGAGTTCCAGTGTCCTGTGTTTCAACAGTTTCCGCATGTCGGTCAGTGCTTTTATTTTTTTCTGAAAATTCTGATTAGTCTCATCCAGTTCGGAATAGTGCTTTTCTCCTTGAGAAATACATCGATTCAAAATTAATAAACTGGGCGTAACCCCTTTTTTCAAATTTTCGACTATCGACTGAGCTGCTTCTCTCATTTCCTCGCAAAGAGCGTGGATTTCCCTGCGATCTTTCTCGCGCTCTTCAGCAGAAAGTTTTCGAGTTGATACCGTTATATCTTTTTTTCTCAAAGTGGATTCGTCAACCAGTCTTCCGAAGGGATTGATACTCTGTTTTCCTTTTTCTGTTTCGATGTCGAGAATTTTCAGTGCATTGAGTGCTTTTTTGAATCGGGGAGAAATCTCAAGCGATCGTGAAAAACTCAAATGAGCCTGAGTATGATTTTTCATTTCCAGATAAACATTACCCAGATTAAAGTGAGCGTCGACCATTTCAGGATCAAACACGATTGCCTGCTTGTAGGCTGTTACAGCCATACTTAATTGATTTAACCCTTTATGGGCGATACCCATATTATATAACGCATCAGCCGACTTTTTATCCTTTTGAACAGCTTTTCGCAGCACACTTAAAGCCTGCTTATATTCACCCATCCGGTTGTAGATGGCTCCCATATTAATGTAGGGAGAAGCCTCTGCTGGTGATAATCGTGTCAGTTCTTCAAAATGACTGATCGCATCCGGGTACTGTTTCAACTGAAAAAATGCGGCGGCAATTCCGGTGTGTGCTTTTTTTTCAGTTGGCTTAATATGAATGATTCTCTGATAAACCTCGATTGCTTTGGTGATTTCTCTTGCTTTCAGATGCTGCCGCGCTTGTTGCAGTAATTCTGAAATATTTGAGTCATTCATTAATCTTACTCTCCCTCAAGGGCAATCCAGGGGAAAACACGATTCGATCTCGCCTTCTGCAGAAATATGCCCTGCTCTCTGCAGCCAGGAAAAGGTACGGACTCATAAAATTTAGTTACCTGCAAGTGAAATGAGTTTACTCCGCGAGCCCTTATGGAATTCAATTTTACCTTCTCGACCGAGCCAGCCAACAGCTTGCATGACCAGATCACGGGGGGCCTCGATTTCCCGTGATAATTTACTTAATGTAACAGGCTCGTGTTCACTCAAATATTGCCAGACAGCCCCTGCGACAATTCCAATGCTTTCAACCTCGTGTGATTCAATTTCCGCTGACATCGGCATGCTCCTGAACTATAAACCCGGAAATTCGGTAATAGAACGCGTTTCGATTATGATTCCAGGTATTCATGATACTCAAATACCTTGTACAAAATAAGTTAACTGTCAAATGCTTCCTATTATAGAGCGTGAGAACTTTCAGAAGCAATCTTTGATTTCCTAAGTTTTATTGCACATAAAAGATTTCATCAGACAATATTTAAATAGCCTTCGAAATCACTGCCAAAACAATCCAGGCTTTTTGAGATTGCTTCCAGATCTTTTAATGTTGTTTTCAGATCAAGGTCATTCCCCTGGTATAAGATGAAAACTGTGAAGAGTTCTGCTTTGAAGACTCGCTGATAGGCACTGTTAATTAATTCAGAACAAACAAACTCAATATCATATCCCAGGCATTTTTTGCCTGCCAACTGGGCTTTGACTTCATAGACATCCAGTTCGTCATATTCGTCCTGAAAGACTTTCAATGACAGCTTGAGTAGTTCCTCTTCTGGTATCTCTGCGAAAAATAATGAAATCATCCAGAACGAAGAATCGGGGCCGTTCACACTAATTTGGATTTCACCATTGGTTTCATCAACTTCTTTTGACAGTTCCCAGTCATTCGGATATTCAAAAGAGATTCCGTATTCATCAAATAATTTCATCGGTACTTCTAAAGGGACTCTATGTTTTGAGGATGAGAATATGAGTTCGACAATCAGTCAGACAGCTCACGTTGTAGAAATGCCTGTAGTATAAACAAAAGTTGTTTCCCTTGCAGGATCCTGAATTCATTCTTTTTCAGGAAATCCGAACCTTTCATGATCGTTTGCAGGCAGTTCACTTAGCATTCGACCCGTTGGTCCGAGCTTTCGTAAAGAGATTTCCGCAGGAGATCCGTTATCAATAATGTATCCACCCGCTTGTCCTCCGTCAGGCCCCATATCAATCACCCAGTCAGATGCAAAAATGGCCTGTGGATGATGTTCAATCATCAGAACAGAATTTCCTTTTTGAATTAATCGTTGCAATAAATCCAGAAATCGATTGATGTCTGTGGCGTGAAGCCCTCTCGTCGGTTCATCCAGAACAAAAAGTGTCCTGCACGGACCATCGTCCGTCACGAGATCCGCAGCCAGTTTGATTCTTTGTGCTTCTCCTCCCGAGAGCATATTGGAAGGTTGTCCCAAAGCGAGATAACCCAGGCCCAGTTCTTTCAGGAGTTGTAATGTATTTTTAATTTTCGGTATCTGCTCAAAAAACACAACCGCCTCTTCGACAGGCATTTCCAGAAGATCACTTACTGATTTACCTCGATACCTGATCGATAAGGTCTGTCGATTAAAACGCCTGGTTTTACAATCGCGACAGGGGAGATAAAGCGAGGGAAGAAATTGCAAATCAACCCGTCGAAAACCTTGCCCCTGGCATGTAGGGCAGCGCCCCTCTTTGGCGTTAAAGCTGAAACGTCTGGCTGTATAACCACGCATTCGCGACAATTTTGTTTTTGCAAACAGCTTACGGATTTCATCCCACACCCCGCAATAGGTCGCGGGATTAGAACGGCCACTTCTTCCTATCGGAGATTGATCGTTTTTTTTGATCTGCTGTAGAAATTCACTCCCCTTCAGAGAGTGATAATTTTCGGATGGATCTCGTTTTCCCTTCAGTGCCCCCTTCAGTGCCGGAACGAGAGTTTCGATGATCAGGGAGCTTTTCCCGCAGCCACTCACGCCTGTGACACAAACCAGTTTCTGTAAAGGAATTGTGAGTGTGACATCTTTTAAGTTATGGAGGGTTGCACCTTGCAGGACAACTTCTGGACCTGTTTCCTGTGATACAGCAGGTTTGAGTTTGTATCTGGTATTTAACGCACGCGCAGTAAATGAGCGGGCGTTTTGAATGACTTCCTGATAAGTGCCCGCTGCAACGATTTCCCCTCCCTGCTCTCCCGCCTGAGGGCCGAGATCCAGAATATAATCACTTGCTCTGACCACATCCAGATCATGCTCTACAACAATCACCGTATTCCCTGTCTCATTCAGTCGGCGCAGAATCTTAAGCAATTTGTCTGTTTCATTTGCATGTAAGCCCGCTGTTGGTTCATCCAGGATATAACAGGCTCCTGTAGTTCCTGCTCCCAGGCAAGATGCAAGTCTGGCTCTTTGATTCTCGCCACCAGATAAAGTATTTGCAGGACGGTTGAGTTTAATATAGCTCAAGCCGATTTCAATCAGGTACTCCAGTCTGCTGCGGATGGCAGGCAGGATTTGATCGGCAATGAGCCGGTCTTGCGGAAGGCGTGCTGCCAGCTCTGTTTTTTCCCAGTCCTGCAGCCAGGATAATACAGCGGGTGATGTCTGATTCAACAATTGATCGATGGATTCTCCGTTCAATTTAATCGAGCGGGCAAATTCGTTGATTCTTGTTCCCTGACACTCGGGACAGATTTGGTCTTTTTGTGAATGATCAGCCGTTTCAACGACACCCAATCCCTGACAGCTGGGGCATGCACCGTAAGGACTATTGAAACTAAATGTTCTCGGCTCCGGATCAGGGAAGCTGAGATCACAGATTCCGCAGGCAAGCCGGGTACTTAAAAAGCGGTCTGACCAGCCCGTTTCTGTTTGCTGACTGACCAGGCAGGTTCCATTTCCGTGTTTTAAAGCCAGGTCGATTGATTCTTTTAGTCGGGCATTGATTCCCGATTTTACAATAATCCGGTCAATAATGAGTTCAATGTCATGGTACTCATTCGGTGGAAGTTCAGGTGGTTGAGCTACATCAACAACGGTACCATCAACTCTGGCACGCACAAAACCTTCTTTTGCAATTTTGTTTAAAACCGCGCTGTGATCTCCCTTTTTTGTGGCAATCACTGGGGCGAGGATCATTACTTTCTGCCGGTCCTCCAATGCCAGAATCAGATCAACAATTTGTTTCGCAGACTGCTGATGAAGCGGCTGATGGCATTTGACGCAAAAGACGATCCCAAGCTGTGCATAGAATAAACGAAAATATTCGTATAGATCAGTCATGGATGCCAGCGTGCTGCGTCGGGATTGAGTCTTTTGAGTCTGGTCAATACTGATCGTGGGAGGTAATCCGCTGATCTGGTCCACGGCGGCTGGTTGCATCTGACTAAACAACTGGCGCGTGCCGGGAGCCAGATTTTCCATGAACCGCCGCTGTCCTTCACTGTGAAGCGTATCAAAAACCAGACTACTTTTACCACTGCCACTCAGGCCTGTTACCACGGTCAGCTGATTATGGGGGAAATCCACGTCGATATTTTTAAGGTTATGACAGCGTGCGCCTCGAATTTGGATATATTCCTGATGCTGCATAAGTCACGTTTGTATTCTGGGGCGGGTAATGATTGCATTACGGATTCTTTAAGTCATATGATGGTATCAGACTAGATCAGATGATATGATTCTAACAGTTCCGGATAATTTTAAAAGTTCCTTGAACCCTCAGATCCCTGTTCAAAATGACTATCATTCCCCCTGCTTTTTTATTTCGTCATGCGATCTCCCTGCCAGAGATGAACGAACTTCCTAACAAACGCGGCAATCTGTTGAAACTGCCGGAGACGGCGTTGATTCCCGATCTGTCATTTGAACAGAAATCAGGTAGATGGGGAAAAGTCAGTCTTGCCTGGAATAAGAATGGTCTGGGGATTGGAGTGAAAGTCAACTCAAAGCAGCATCCGACAACGGCCTCTGAGTCAATTCAGGTATGGATCGACACGCGAGATACCAAAACGATTCATCGGTCCAATCGCTACTGCCACTCGTTTCAGTTTCATCCGACGCGAAATCCCGAAAAACAGAGTCAGCCCTATTGTGAGCAGCTTCTCATTCACCGGGCACAAACTGACGCCCCCATGTGTGAGCTCTCTGAGATCCAGCTCTGGTCTAAGATTAAGCCAACCGGTTATGAATTAGAGGCCTGGCTTCCGGCTTCGGTGCTCTATGGGTTCGAACCATCAGCATATCCACAGCTGGGATTCTATTACGCCATTTCCGACTCTGAACTGGGAAAGCAATTCATGATTGTCGATCATGAATTCCCCTTCGCTCAGGACCCCAGTTTATGGGCTACCATGCGTTTAGAAGCGTGAAATACAAAAACAGCGATGAATCTTTTAACTCATCGCTGTTTTGATATGCGGATTATGATCGCCGTTTAGGTAATGCTGCCGCGTATAGCATTGTGACAGCGCCAACTGACATCAGGCTGAAAGCGGCCCAGTCGGGAGGGTTCACTTCTTCCTGTTGGTCTTGATTAAGACTGGTCATTCCGAGAAATCCACGGAATTCTGGTTCACGAACTGGCTCTGGTTCATCAATAGTCACTTTATGAGTAAGAACCATTTTGTCGACAAACAGGAACGAAGTGCCTGTGAGTAATACAAATAAGCCGGCAGCAAAAAACGATGAGCGAAACATGCGATGTCCCTGTCCTGTAGCATACATCGATTTCTATTTCGCTTGCTCCTCCTGAGCACGAGCCCTTTCTCTCAAAAGTACCTTCCTGAATTTAGGGCTGTGAATGCGAATCGACGACGAAATTGAAATTGGGGGCCCACTACTGCAATACAATCTGAGGATAGCGGGATCTAGTCTTTCTATCGGAAAAAGAGCCCTAACTCTTGATTTTCCTCAGTCAATTATCATGTTACGTCGATTATTGCTGTCCGGTTGTAGCGATATTACGGATCACTCGAAATACTGAACAGATCATAAATATTGTGTGAACCTGAATTTCTGAGAGTCCGGAATTGGTTCCAATTAAAAAATGCATGAGGACGTCGACTGGAGTTTTGTCTATACAGTCGCTAAATTGGCGATTCCGTATTAACAATTACCTGTTTCATAAAGACATCGAGAAACCAGCGAGGAACTGACAGTGGAAGCTCGGATTACATTATTACCCGGTGATGGAATTGGGCCAGAGATCGTAGCAGAAGCAAAACTTGTTCTGGATGCGATTGCCGACAAATATGGTCATCAATTTGAGTCCCCTTCCTGTCCGATGGGAGGAAACGCCATTGATGATTATGGCGACCCACTGCCACCTCAGACGCTGGAGACCTGTAAAGAGTCAGATGCCATTCTGCTGGGAGCTGTTGGCGGCCCCAAGTGGGACGATCCTTCTGCTAAAACACGTCCCGAAGCAGGGTTATTGCGGATCCGAAAGGAATTGGGTCTTTTCGCCAATTTAAGACCGATTAAGCCATATCCAGTGTTACTGGATGCCTCTCCCCTGAAACGGGAAATCATTGAAGGGACTGATATCCTCTTCTTTCGTGAATTGACGGGAGGAATTTATTTCGGTGAATCCGGTAGAATGGAACATCCTGACGGCGAAAAAGCTTTCAGTGTGATGACTTATACCACGTTGGAAATTGCACGTATTGTTCGGCTGGCTGCAGAATCGGCCCGGAATCGTCGTGGAAAATTAACCTCGGTTGATAAAGCCAACGTGCTGGAAGTCTCACGACTCTGGCGTCAAGTGGCAGCCGATGTTGTCAAAAACGAGTTTCCGGATATTGAATATGAGGTTGTACTTGTCGATGCGATGGCAATGCATTTGATCTCTCGACCCGCTGATTTCGATGTTGTGGTCACCGGTAATATGTTTGGCGATATCCTGACTGATGAAGGATCAATGCTGCCTGGATCGTTGGGGTTACTTCCCTCAGCTTCGCTGGGGGCATCAGGACCGGGACTTTATGAACCAATCCATGGTTCGGCTCCTGACATCGCAGGGAAAGGAATTGCCAATCCACTGGCGACCCTTCTGGCAACGGCAATGTTACTTCGGCATTCATTGAAGCTGGAAACAGAAGCCGCCGCTGTCGAAAATGCCGTAGATCGTGTTTTGACAGCTGGACATCGTACTGCTGATATTGCCGCCGGCGGTAAATGCATTTCAACACAAGAAATGGGCAGACTCGTCGTTCAGGAACTATTAGCCTGAACGGGAAAGTACTGTCGGAATGACAAAGCGGGGAAGAAAGATCTGTTTCTTCCCCGCTTTTCTATTGTCGATCTCGCCATTTCAAAAATTACACATCACACAGTTCAACAGCTTGCTTCAATCCCTGATAGGGATCGCGCGTCGGAATAAACTCCTGGCCCACAAAACCCTGGTAGCCAATTTCCTGTAAAGCCTGCATGATGGGGGGATAATTGATTTCCTGGTTTTGGTCCAATTCGCCTCTGCCCGGATTTCCGGCTGTGTGAACGTGACCAATATAATCCTTGTGCTGACGGATGCGGCGAATGACATCACCATCCATAATTTGCACATGATAAATATCGAATAGTAATTTCATTCGATCAGAGCCAACCTGCTTGATGATGTCGATACAATAGTCGGTATGGTCTCCCTGGTAGCCGGGATGCCCTTTCATGGGGTGGCTGTCGTCACGGGAATTCAACATCTCCAGGCAGAGATTGACTTTTTTCTTTTCTGCATGGCCGATGATTTTCTTGAAGCCTGCGACACAGTTTTTGGCTCCCGCTTCATCACTGATTCCATCCCGCATTCCAGTGAATGTGATTACATTCTTGACTCCCCCGTCGGCACATTCATCGATTCGTTTTCTCAGGATTTCGATACACTCGTTCCAATTCTCGGGATTGTTAAATCCCACTTTAAAACCATGACTGGAAGCGATTGCACAGGTTAACCCATATTTCTTGAGCGTGTCCCAGTTTTCTGGCGGAGTCAGTTCTACACTTTTGATTCCCAGTTGGCTGGCAATTTGCGCTGTTTTTTCGATATCCCAATACTTTTTGAAGCACCAGTGGACCACTGACTGATTGATATTCCCTTTCAGAGCCAGCGGTGAGGCTGCTTTTTCCTCACCCCCTTGCGTATGCTGAATTCCAAGGCCCCATGCTGCTGCTGCCATCATCCCTGAATTTTGCAAGAGTTTTCTACGACTGATTTCTGAATACATAATAACCTCTTTTCTATAAACCTTATCCCGGTAGAGAATCCTATTGAGATGCCAGTTGAATTAAACGCTCTTTGATCAGGAAATGCGATATTACGATGCAGACAAACATCGCCAGAGTAAACACGATACTGAGGGGTTCTGCAATTTTCGCCCCTCCTACTACTGAAAGCAAGCTCATAGCAAAAAAGAAAAACATATTCCCAACCCACATTAATATAAAAGCAAGGGGTAAAGCGCCCCACTTAATGTATGTCGAAAGCAATGCTGTCAGATGCCAGAAAAAAAGTACTTCGATACACAGCATCCAGAAGGTCGGTTCCGATAGAATCATGCCAACATCATCAATCATCTCATAAATGCTGAGAACAGCACCCAGAAACAGATAAATGCAGGCAGGGATAATCCCGATCAGGCATCCGGCGACTTTGGAATAGGCCGTTTTTGCCATTGATTGCGGCAGCATGGATGTTGAGACCAAAGTTTTCCACTGGACTTCAACATGAAAGACCCGTGCTGAAATCAGACTGATTTCGATCAGGAGCACGATCACCATCGTCCAGAATACAGTCAGACCAATTTCTTCCCGAGAATAACTTCGCGATGTGTATCCAATGAAAGAACATAACGCAAATAAGGCGATGCCAAAGCAGATAAATTTAATCATTGCCATGCCATAGCCACCATTGACAAAAAAGAAATCTTTCCACATTAACGCGTTCGCCCAGGAGCGTCCCGGCGAAAATAAGAGGCTTTTCTTTTTTGAAACGATCCCACGCCCCGGGCTGGTTGATACCTCAGTCAACGCAAATCGACTGAATAGCAGGCAGGAAAGCAGAAATAAAACCATTCCCGATATCAGGTTGCTCCAGAATTGTATTCCCCATGGCGACTCGCTGAAACCTGAAGTGAGAATTATGTTGATTTGTCTTAACACAGACGATTGACTAAGCCACTCCAGAGTGAGATTTGCATAAGTAACCGGTAGTGTTGTTGCGGCGATCCATTTTTCTTGAATCATTACGTTTAAAGCCCAATCAAAGAGCGGTACTCCCCAGAAAAAAGCTGCCAGTGCAATCACAACAAGAGTGGAGGCAGAGCGCGAGCGGTCACAAATCACGGAACAGAGCAGTCCCAGATTTGACAGGCAAAACAAAAAAACTGCTAAAGAAGAATAAACGGCAATCACTTGTGAGAATGTCACGCCGCCAAGTGTGATGGCCAGTAATGTAAAGGGAAATTGGACGGACAATAATAATAACGCAGACACGAGCCGCGGCAATGATTTTCCCAGTAACAGAGAAATGGGATTTACCCCAGCCATTAAGAGTAAGCCGATTGTCTGCTCTTCTTTTTCTTCCGTGATCGCTGTTGCAAAAAAACTGACTCCCGCCATTAAAATAAAGACAAAATTAAGATAGATGATCTGTGTGAATAAGATCAGGCCGGCCGCACCAACCATGCGACTGGCCATGTGTGCCGACATCAGGCAAAACAAAATCATGACTGTGAACAGAAAACGAAACAAATGCGCTCGTGTCTGTCGAAAGTCGACACTCAAAGCGCGATTGAAGAGTGCAAATGTGCCTTGAAACATTAACGCACCCCTTGTTCTGTTAAATCTAAAAATGCCTGATTCAAATGCTTCTTATCTTTCTGGAAAGATTCAATAGCACCTTGAAGTTCGATGATTTTTGATAACAGATTGCCAGTGGTCGTGATTGTTGCGTCAAAGGTTAGCCTCAGTTCGCGTGCTTTATCAGTTTTTTGTACATTGATCACACCCGGTTCGTTCGCCAGTGATTCGACGAGTCCTTCCACTTCTGATTCCAGAGTGAGCTTATAACAGGGATGTTCCTGTTCGTGTGTTAATAATCCATCCATGGTGCCACTGTATTTGACTAACCCCCGATCAATAATCGTTACACTATCGCATAACTCTGCCAATTCACTCAGAATGTGTGAACTGATAAAAATCGTTTTTCCCATGCGTTTCAATTCCTGAAGAATCATCATCAGCTCAATTCGAGCCCGAGGATCGAGGCCGGATGCTGGTTCATCAAGCAGTAATAAATCAGGATCATTCACTAAGACACGGGCTAAACTGACGCGCTGCTGCATGCCACGTGACAAGCCGCTGATAAGTGAATCTTTTCGACCATCCATGTCTGTTAGTGTTAATACATCACGGATGACCTGATCGCGCTGCTCCAGCCCCAGACCATACGCTGCTCCGAAAAAATCCAGGTATTCAAAAACAGTCATTTGTCGATATGTGCTGAAGTGATCGGGCATAAAACCAATTCGTTTGCGGATCTCTTTGACAGAAGATTTCACATCATGCCCAAAGACCTCAACTTTACCGCTCTGCGGCCTTAGCAGAGTACAGATGATTTTCAGGGTTGTCGTTTTGCCCGCCCCATTTGGACCTACAAATCCATGCAGTGATTGTGGCTGGACCTGAAAACTGATCCCTTGCAGCGCCCGATGACCTTTAAAGGAATGAGATACGTTTTGAATATCAATGACAGGTTGATCAAAAATCGGTTCGCTCATTTTTCAGTGGCATTCTTTTGTTCGGGTAAAGGCAAGTCGTAAACAAACAGAGCACGTCCTTGCTGATCGCCATGCACGTTTGTTTTCAGCTTAAGTTCTTCTGGTATATCAGAATAAAGAAACAATTTAACACGTGCCTTGTTACTCTGGTAATTACTAAGCTGACTGGGGCGTAACAGATTCAATTCTTTCAAGACCAGCCTTCGATACAGCAGATCATAAATTACGCGGATCTCTTTTTCTTCTTCCAGATACCCGGAGCGTCGCGCGAAATTAGAATCAGACTCCATTGTTGATTGCCACGCAGACAGAGGCGTGCGTGCTTTATGAAGTGTCCAAGATGTGCGATTATTTTCTTGTGTCTGCTGCAAATGATATAACGTGCGCCCATACAGTACGTGTAGATTAAGTGGGTTTTGAGGAAAGGCTGGATTAATCTCAAGCTTGAGCGATTCCAGGATTGAATTTGCACCGATTTTATACTCGAGCACTTTGATGTTTTGATTCTTAAATGGCGCCTTGATTCGATACATGAAACTCCGACTGGAGAATGGAGGGATATCAGAGTAAAACCTTCCTTCAACCCCGTTAAAGATCGCCCCTTTGACTTTTTCTGCTTCCTGCGCCGTCGTGAAAATAATGCCGTCGCCTGATGATGAAAATTGATATTCGGCACCGTCAGTTACAAAGGCATTATTCCAACACGTTACATCGCATTGATCATCTTTAAGCGGGTGTGCGATGATTAAACTGTTAATGGCCGTGGTTTCTCCATATCCGCGTTTTCCAATACGCCAGAAAACGGTACTGAATACGACAACTGTAATCAGAAGAAATAATAATGAATTGCGATAGTGGTAGCTTTTTTGCCTCTTATTAAATAAATAACAACCAGGAAATATGATGAAAATATAAAGTACCGACATCACATAAATGATGGTCCAATTATGATCCGGGCGTGTCATTTCTGATATGATGTTAAGCAGAGCTGCATTTGCATCGCCGAACGAGTACGAATCATTTTCTGATTGTGCTGTCGGCTGTTTTTTATTTTCAGTGGAAGATGCGGTGGCTGCAATCGCTGAGAACTCGTCTGAGTGGGCTGCCAGTACTCTTGCCACAAGCTGGTTTTTAGTTAATTTATGAATCGTTTCTGGATGACGAATTACAAGGCCTGACCCAACACGAAAATGATCCTGTGGTGTGTTGAGTTCCGACATACTTGTCGTGAAATCCAGGTTTGTTCCTGAGGAATCCGGGAGCAAATGTAATGTTCCTCCCTTAAACAGCCAGTCCATAAATGAAACTTTTCGCGCAGCGTCCCAGCGAGGGACATGATCCAGAATCACTTCATCCAGGGAATCCGTTGCCGTGACCGCAGGAGGAAAAAGCTCTTCCGGATACCGCTTGAACGGTCCTCCGCTCTGTGACAGAGAGGTTGTACTGGTAAGAATAATGCGTGCAAGCGAATCTTCTTCCGTCTGGTTATTGTCAGAAACGCTTCCATTCCTGGCGATTTTACGACTGTAAATGAAACGCGGTCCCCAGTTAAGGGACCACTCTTCCCGTCCCTCGTCAATCAGATAGGGATAAAATTGGACCCATTGTGAACTATAGGGGGCAAGATATACTTTTCGGCATAGTGGCGCACCGACTTTGCTGCCGCTGAACTGCAGACGATTCAACTGAATCAGCTCATCAAATCCTTCGGGGGTATTATTGCTCAGTAAGAGAGAAAGTGGCACACACTTACCTTTTGCCTGCTGGGTACCAAAGCCCCAGATCACTTCTTCAATATCCAGCGCAAAAACACAAGTCGGGAAAAGCAGCACCATCCCTGCACAGCAAACCATGATCAGTTGACGATAGTTCCTGGCTGCAGAGTTCGTCTTATTGGATAGAAAATTCATGAATCTGAACTCAAAAGTGACTGGTCCCTCTGGTGGAACATTGGCGTCTGACGGTCATCTGATTCCTTGTCCCCCAGTCGCCCCAGATTTTCATCGATATGGTTACGGCATTGTGAACGAAACAGATAATAGCAGGCACTATAAATCAAAGTATTGGCAATCAGCGGAAGCCAGGTTGTACCGAAGTTGTGAAATTCTGCAATTTCATTTATTACAATATACGAAGCAGGACTGAGAAAAAGACCATAAATCACGGATTCTACTTTAAACGACGGATTCAGTATAAGTATCGGAAAAAACAAAATAAATGGCAGAATACACCAGATAATAATCGCACCTAATGAAGACAGGATTGCCTTGGTTTGTGATTTCACTTTCATGCCTATCCAGCAAAACAGCCAGATTAGCATTGGCAGATAAATGGCGATTGTGAGCAGCGATCCGACCAGATAAGACAGCCATTGGAGTTCATATTGATTTCTGTTGTGTGGATTGATCTGAGCATACTCCCACTTCCACCAGGACTCAAAAAAAACAATGGTCAGCAACGGAATTAATAATACGAGTGCCAAACGCTTCACGCCGGCAATTTTCTGGTCCAGTAGATCTTTTCCGGAAAGTGGGGTTGTCAATAAAACATCCAACGTTTCATGAGATCGTTCTCCAGATATCAAACTGGTTGCCGAAACCGCCAGCAATAACACGGATAAGCCCCAGACAAGCCATAATAGCATGACAGCTCCCTCTACAACTGCGCTTGGACGATTGGTGGCAATCAGAATGCACAAAAAAAGCACTGGTACTTCAAGTGCAACAAGAATTCGGAATAGATAACGAAATGTGCCCAGCGATTTTTTTGCTGTTTCCCTCCAGGCAATCGGTTTTTCGTCAGGTAGGTGGACCTGATCATTAATCAGCACAATACCCCGCGTGACACGATTATTATTAATACTGGAAAACAGACGGTCCAAAGTTTTAAATACATTCAACAAATAATTGCGGGAGGGAAGAAATGCACGGCGTACCAGAAAATAATGTGAAAAAATCAAAAACACGAATGTACTGATAATGATTGGGATACTGAAAACAAACGTACTCACGACTGAAATGGCTCCTCCAGACCTGCCAAAACGATCAAACCAGTAAGGTGCAAACAGTAAAAAATTGAATTCCCAGTTTCCTCGTGTCGGAGAATTCTTCCAGAAGGGAATACGTTGCATGCTCCGGGCGAGCCACTCTACCACATCGCCATAAAAGAACAGATTCAATTCAAAAGCGATGGAAGGGCCAAATAACATCAAAAAACCAAGAAGATAAGTGGCAATAAAAGCGGAGACCGTAGTACGAAAGAAACTGGAACATAATACTCCCAAGGCGGCAACCTGCAACATGGTGAGTATCAGCAACCAGAGCCCATTGATGAACATGGCGGGAGAGACCCCCCCCAGCGAATAAGCAAAGGCTAAAATGGGCAGTCCCAACATGAGAAAAGTCACCATCGTAATTAATCGCCCCAGATACTTTTCCAGAATGATGGTGGAGGGACTTAAGCGGGTGATCAGCAGCAGTCCGAGGCTGTTACGTTCCTTCTCCTGAGTGATCACGCTACAGGTAATTGCTGGTAGAAAAAGATAAATTGCAAAGAATTGTAAATAAATCATCGATTCAAAGATCTGTCGACCACGTCCCAGGATGGCCATCGGGTTGTTTTGAAGTCGTGACATTTCCTCAATATAAATGAACCCCACGCAGCCCAGAAATAACAAGGCGTAGATCGTTCTGATGATGTAGGTCCGACGACGGTTTGACAACTCTGTTAATTCTTTGGCCAGCAGCGGGAGACTGAATTGGAATTTCCACAATTTCATGCGGTTTTCCCTTCCGTCAGTTTCATAAACACCGTTTCCATATCCATTGCTTCCGCCTGAAACATTCGGATTTTTGTTCCCGTGGCGGCAATCTTCGCATGCAAATCTTCAACAGCCAACTGATCTTCCTGCAATTGAATTGCCAGACGATCTGCTTGAACGGTGACGGATTTGACGCCATCCATCGCTTCGATCTTTTGACAGATACCATTCATTTCACCGACAATCTGAACGTGCACAATGCGACTTAACTCCAGACGCTTGTAAATGTGATCTAAGGGACCCTGCGTTACAAATTGTCCTGCTTCAATTATTCCGATACTTGTGCAAAGCTGTGATAACTCGTGCAGAATATGGCTGGAGATAATGATGGTTTTCCCCATTTCCTTTAAAGCAACCAATAGTTCACGCACTTCAATTCGGGCACGGGGATCGAGTCCACTGGCTGGCTCATCGAGCAATAACAAATCAGGATCATGCAATAATACGCGGGCCAATGCCAGGCGTTGTTTCATTCCCCGGGACAAAGAATCCACGGGCGCATCAATTTTTCCAGTTAAATCAGTCAACTCCAACACATCATTGACAATGGCTTTTCGTTTTTTACGATCAATCCGATAAGCGGCTGCAAAAAAGTGTAGATATTCCCGGGCAGTCAGGTCTTCATAAACACCAAAGAAGTCCGGCATATAGCCAATCATCTCTCTGATCAGGTGGGGGGCTTTGTGAACCGAAATCCCATTTATTTTCACGGCGTCACATTCATAATCCCGCTGCAATGTCGCCAGGACTTTGATTGTGGAAGACTTACCAGCCCCGTTGGGGCCGATAAAACCAAATACTTCCCCTTTGGGAATGGAAAAAGAGATACCTTTAACGGCTTCATATTTCCCGTATCGTACCCAAAGATTTTTCACTTCCACCATGGGAGGTTGTATGCTCATCGGTATCTTAGTCTTCTCTATATTGAGTGTAAGAAGCGGTGATTTAATTTTCTGCAACGATAAATTGACGGTAGATTGTGTCTCGCTCTTCCCCGGGAATATAAACGACAATCAGCCATTGACGAGGGTCTGAAGCATCCAGAATGCTCAGGTCTTCATGATTTTTGCCACCAGAGGGTGAAGTTTGCGAAACAATCTGGAAAATTCCTGTCTGGTTGCGTACACAAAGATCGTCCATGAAATTGTGTTGTACTTGTTGTTGACCGGGATATCGTTGAATATGTTGATGTATCGGGTTCACTAACGCATATTCGTTCGGATAATACACGCGGTTATTACCGTGGTTTTTTGACATAAAGAGCATAGATTTATTCACGTTCCCATTCGGCATCCCCTGATAGATCAGTAACAGTGCCCGGTCTCCGAAGGCCGTTTTGATCTGTTCCTTTAATTTCTCACGCCCCTCTTCAGAATTCAGTTCGTCGACGGAAATCGAAGCCCAATCGAAACCGGTTTTTAAATCCTCCGGATAATTCCTGATAATCCGGTTCAGTTGAGGCGTCCATTGGGGCATCAGTTGAAAAACCGAGTATTGAGTGGGAATCGATCCTGAATAAAAGGGAGGCCCTACGAGTGAAGGACTGATGTTTTGGGCATACACGTTGTAATTAGGGGTCATCCCTGATTCGGTATGATTCAGCGGAGTTAATAAGCCAGACCTAACCTTTGTTTCAATCTGCTGGTATGAGCCTGTAAATAACAGTTCGATCAGATTTTCTTTGACGGGCCTTCCCTGAGCGTCCAAATCATGAATTGCCAGGATTTTGCGTTCATGGGAAGTTTGCATATAATAATCAGAGATCAAAAAAACGATGAATGCAAAACCGATTGAAATCAAGGGGAATGTAATCCAGGTGAAACGGCGTATTTTGAATTTTCCTAAAACAAAATATTCCCCCGGACCAATGATGAGCACGTATCCCAGCAGGATGCTCACAATAATCCAGGCAGGTACGATACGCATTTCTGCAGGCATCAAGGCGGTCACAACCGCTCCCCCCGTGGAGATTGGCTGATAGTTCAAGCTGAGCATTTCACTGACTGAATATGCATTCATGTTGGAATAGCTTGTCTTTTTTTGCAATTCGAGAAAGGATTTCACCATCGCGTGATAATCCCACTGTTTCTCTTTGTCATAGTAGGTCTTCTGAGACGCTTTTAATTTCCAGAGAAAAAATGGAATCTGAGTCTTGTCCTCAGGAGTAAGAAGCTGATTCTGTAATGCATCCGCCAGAATAATCACGCTTCTCCCCCAGCCGGTTCGTTGAAACAAGATCTGCTCTGCCAGGTTCAGATCGAGTTTACCTTCGGAATCAATCAGAAAAGGGGAAGTACTTCTTCCTTCAACAAGACTATTTAAAAACTGCAACTGTGGTTGCTTCAGTATCGAGCCGGCGATCACACATAAACTTCCTCCTGACCTGACCCACTGATGAATGGCTTTGAGGTGACGCGACTCCAAAAAATCAAATCCTCGTGCGGTAATGACCAGAATATCATATTGATGACAATCGACTGGTAATTGCGGAAACTCGAAAGGCTGTAAATGAATGGAATACGTTTTTACATTTAATGAAAGTGAATTCTGTCCCATGATACCTGGATTAAATCGGGCAAGTTCAGCGATGTTCCGATCAATCGAAACATTGACCGGTTCCTTGGGACTGATTGATTCAAACTTCAGTTTATCCAGAAACTCTTTCATCTCTGGTGAGAAATTAATATCAAATGGATCACACACTCCCACTGCAAACGTCCGTTGAAAGACTCGGCCAACGCGTAGCGAGTATTCATCTTTAAAATCGTACCGTTGCTTTGGAGTGACAAAACTGAGTTTTAATTTGACTTCGGAAAAGGGATTATCCACTTTGATGGGTGGGAGCAGCATTGGTATTTCATGGAAGCCTGAGTGTAGTGCAACATCATTCGACCGGAATTGGCCAAAATTCTCGTGGCCATCATGCGCTGTGACCAGAAAATAGCCTTCCAATAATCCGGTTGCAGAAACAGAACACTGCCAGACGAATGAAACCGGGCCATCGCCTTTGGGAAATTGTGCGGGTTGATGAATATCGACAGTCATGGGAATAGTCTGTGCGGTGACCATCCCCGGCGTCACAATGAAAAAAAGGCATAGATAGTGCAGAACATTCCGGATCATGAATCTCTGTCTTTCGATGACCATTTATGAAGGGATGCCAGCAGGGCGACGTTGAAAATACCACCACTCTACCAAAAGTAAAACAAATGCAATGAACGCAAATTCAACCCAGAGAGGTTTATCACTGTCAATTTGAGTCTGGGAGGCCGTCACCGGCACTTCACTAAACTGAATCTCATCAATTGAAACGAGTGATGTTTCCTGTGGGTTCAATAAACTTACACAAATTTCAGCGGAATCAGCGCCTTCGCCTGTGATCAAGTATTTCCCCACGTGTAATGCAGCAATTCCTGAAACCAGTCCATTCTTGTTGCTTTCAGTGCTCAGTTGTTGTCCGTCAGGCGTTTTGATCTGGTACTTTTTCTCCGGCACATATTCGACTGCAGGTAATACGGGTGTTGCAGAGGCCTGGACTTCCGCAATTCCTGCTTCCTGCAAAGTAAGCTGTATCAAATTCGAGACCATAATCGGAAAACCGACGCGGTAAGGCATCGTCGAATGATCTGTATTGAACAGGAAAAAAAATTCCAATTCGCCGGAATTCCTTTTCTGTAATAGAAGTGGACCCAATCGACCATGCACTAAAACTTCATAGCCCAGGCCCTCCAGATTCTCGACACCTGCATTCTCTGCCCAGACTGGTTGTTCCGTGATTTGTACGTCATTCAATTCAACATGTCGCAGTAAAGCGGAACTTCGATTCCAGTCGACCATATCGGTTAATTTGGTTTCGAGCGAAATGTATTGTTTCAGCTCTTCCGGAATAAAGCCGACGCCCAGTTTTATTAAAGCTTGTTTATCCAGGTCTTTTTCAGATGCAGCAATGATCAAATCATATTCTGCAGGACCGACTGATTCTTCTTTTCTCGGATACAATTCCAGATCCTTGTTTTCCGCTAAAGCATAACGATAACTCTCCAGATCTGGACTGATGAAAACCAGCAGGGATCTTGAGCTGGGAATTTTAAGAAAAGCACGATTATCAGCAGGCAGACTGTCAAATGAACCAGGAGTCAACACCGCTTCCAGAGTAGATCCACTTTTGGTGTTAATGGAAAATTCAATCCGTTGTGAATCTCCCTTACCTAAAATCAGTTCTTCTTTCGCAACTGTCTGACCGTCCTGTTTTAATTCGATCGTAGCAGGGTTTTCAGACTTTGGAGAATTTTCCAGGCGAATAAAGACATCCCAGTTTCCGGTTTGATTTTTGCGTGCATTGAATGAGGTGATTCCCATATTCGAACCAGCGGGAGGAAGTTTCTGATAATTTAATTCGAAGGGAAGATCAAAACTAACCTCTTTGGGAAAATTTCCATCTGAGTAAAACAATACCGTCTTAATCGGTACCGTTCGAGAAAGTGCCTGTGTCATCCGCAACGCATCTTCCAGTTTGCTGGGGACATCATCCACCGTCAATCCGGTAAGTGCTTGTTTCAGCACTCGCTGATTATCCGTAAAATCGGTTAATCGATGTGCTGTCGAACTGACTGCCACCAGGGAAATCCGTTGATCGGGGAGTAAATTATCAATGAGTTCGGTGACACGCTCCTTGGCAAGATCGAGCCGTGATTTTTTTGTGTCAGGGTCGGTCGCTGCCATACTGGCGGAACAATCAATTAATATCGGTAAATACTGTGCGCGATCCGCCCCACTTTGAATATAGGGTTGCATCAGAGACAGCACCAGAAAAAGTAAAAGCAGGATCTGGAGCAACAGCAAAATACTGCGTTTGAATTTTTGAAAAGGAGAATTCACTCGCCGATCATTGATGACCTGACTCCAGAGTGCCAGCGAAGGAACGTTCTTATGCGGTCGTTTTAATTTCAAAAAATAAAAGATCACCAGCGGCACCAGCAAAAGCAGGTACCATGCCCCCTGCAGCGAATAAAAGCCAGGCCAGAAATTCATAAGACCCACCCTTTCCGCCTGAGCAGATCAAATAAAATATGTTCCAGCGAATCGCCGCTGTTGATCGTCATGAATCGCCCTGAGCGCTGTCGGCACAGCATGGCCAGGTGATTTTCCAGCAAGGCACGATGCTCATGGTACAGTCCCAGTAAGTCTCCTGCTGAAGAGATATCTAATGTCTGACCGCTTTCGCTATCAACTAAACGTAAATCGCCATTGATTTCCGGATTGATTTCCGATGGACCTAAAACCTGAACGCCGAAAATTTCCATTCCGGCACTAAACAGCATATTAAACGGACGCTGTAAATCTCCGAATGATTCGTAATCAGAAAGGACAATGGCAACTCCCCTTCCCCGGTGTGATCGCAGTACATCCTCGACTGCCTCTTCAATTGGAGAATCACCGCCGACTTCGATTTTCGTAAGAAAATCGAATAAGCGTTTCATACTGATGCGGCCGGTACACGGCGACAATTTCGCTGGCCGACCACCTTTCTGGTTACATGCATAAGCACTCACTTTTTCAAAATTCAAAAGCCCCATTACACCAAAGGCTGCCGCCAATTGCTGACAACGCAAAAACTTGTCTTCATAATCCATTGAAGAAGAAGCATCCAGTATCAACACCACGTGCATTTCTTCTTCATGCTGGTATTGCTTCATGTAAGGACGGTTTAACCGGGAAAAGATATTCCAGTCAATATAACGTACATCATCACCGGCAACATAATTACGGTAGTCTGAAAACTCCGTACTGGTTCCGCCTTTGCCTGAAAGATGCTCCCCACGACTGCGGTTGGTCAAACGCCGCGTTGGATTTAATCGCATTCTTTCCAGCATGGATAACGTTTTGTTATCAAACAAAGAGGTATACTGATTCGACTGGGTTTCTTGAGACACCGCTGATTAATCCTGTTCTGGTAATTCCCTGCAGTTCTGTGTAACCAAATCACTGACCTTGATGTTTTCTGCCTGGCCATCGTAATTCAGAATCACACGATGCTGAAGTACTTCGTTCGCAAAATAGCGCACGTCTTCAAACGCGACGTGCGCCCGGCCTTCACTTAAAGCACGCACCCGAGCGGCTTTGATTAACGACTGTGCTGCGCGCGGACTGGCTCCCCAGTTCACAAAACGGCGGACTTCTTCAGTTGCAAAATCTGTCCCGGGATGAGTGGAAAGTACCAGACGAATCGCATAGTCACGGATCGCTTCCACGACAACGACTTTTTCCAATACGCCCCGCAATTCAAGAATTTGCGCACTGTTTAATAATTTATTTAAATTTGCCGGCTGCCTCAGAATGGTCTGTTGCACAATCGTGTTGAGCTCAGCTCGATTCGGGAACGGGACACTGATTTTAAACATGAAACGGTCCAGTTGCGCTTCAGGTAATGGATATGTCCCCTCCTGCTCAATCGGATTCTGGGTGGCCATTACAAAAAATGGTTGATCAAGCCGGTAATGATTTCCGCCCACTGTGACAGTTCCTTCCTGCATTGTCTCGAGCAAGGCAGATTGTGTTTTGGGAGAAGCCCGGTTAATCTCATCGGCCAACAGTAATTGTGTAAAGATCGGCCCTTTTCGAAATTCGAATCGATAAGTACCGGTCTCATCCGTACTCATGATATTCGTGCCGATAATATCTGCCGGCATTAAGTCCGGTGTGAACTGGATACGCTGGAAGTGTAAATCCAGTACTTTCGAGAGTGCTTTAACCAGCTCCGTTTTACCTAATCCCGGAACGCCTTCCAGTAACACGTTCCCTCCACAGAACAGCGCGTATAATGTCGACTCTACAACTCGTTCCTGACCAATGATCATGCGCGCGACTTCGGCTCGGACCTCATTAAAGGTCCGCTTGAAGTGGTCGGCCTCAGCCTGCAATACAATTGGTTCTTCTGTTGTTTCTGGCTGGTTCATATTGTTATCTCCGCAGAATAATAAATCGTCTTATTTTTCGTCGTCAGTTTGTCGTCGTCGTTTGAGATCCAGTAACCGCCCGGTCGTAGTTTGATTCTCGCCTGCGTCAGTTGAAGGTGCATTGGGGGCAGGGCTGTTTTCCTTCCCGGGTTGTTTTTTCTCAGTATTCTCTGATTGGGATTTTCGGGAACTCTCCTGTTTTTGTGCCTGGAGTTTCGCAATCGTTGATTGTGAATTCAGTTGATTGACTGTCGTTGATGTGTCACCTTTGCGCAACTCCAATACTTCACCAACATCCTGTTTGCGTTGCAGTAAGGCGCCCATCGTAGCCGTACTGCTTTTGTGTTCGGAACCGAACCCAAACCAGCCTTTGATGACATACCAGTCAAGCTGCACCCGTCTGATTCCAACATCCAGCGGCAGTAAGATGGCCAGTGCAATTAACAACCAGTCAAACACAGGATTCGTACTCTGCTTGGGATCGCGACGGCCATAAATCACTTCCGCTGCATTTTCCGGATTCAGTCTTTGCCCCCCCGTTTTTTCCGCAATCTCTTCCAGCACGATGGGATTTGAGCGAAAGCGGAGGAATTCCGGAGAATAAGGGACAATAAAACCGCCATTCGTATGATCTTCTCGGTCTCCCGCTTTTCCAACCGCCATCACCTGGTAACGGCCTTTCCCCCACAGCGGTACAGAAACCTGATATCTGCGCGGACTGACCTGCTTGAGCACAACCGTTTCTTCCCGATCGTGAGGTCCTGAAATTCGCGCTGCGACATTCAGGAATGATTCTTCGGGGTGAAAATCTTCCACCATGATTGTCGCATTGTTACCAGTCGTATGGCTCCACATTTTGAGCTGGGCCTGTTTCTGGACCCGTGAGATTTTAATCATTAATTGCTTGACGAATGCCTGATAATGGTCCCAGTTCACCCAGTCCGCTGCCCAGTTGGGAGATAAATCGGATGTGAAAGCGGCCGTGGTTCCCAGTCCGTATCGCCAGAAGGCTAAGACCGGATCTATATCCCCTTCTGCATCTTTTTTCTCAGGAGCATTTAAGACTCCTTCTGCTCTGGATTTGAGCGTGGTTAATACATAACCATGCAAAGGAGGAATTGCTTCAACTCCTTTGAGAACCGGAGAAATCATGCCGACTTCCGGAGTAATCGTTTCGTTCTGGATCATACTCCGTTTCAGTGTTTTTGATTCTTTGATAAAAATCGAAGGCAACTGATTCGGGTTTGAAGGAAAATAATAGCGGCCTCCCGTTGCGCCTGCGATGCCACGCATTGTCGAAATATCGCGGCCTCCATGCGGAAAGATCGCCACCATCGACACGCTGACTTTGTTATCCCGGAAACGCTTGATCAACTTAGGAGACGGGGGCTGTGGATCGCCGTCTGAAATAATAATCATGTGTTTGGTTGCAGCATCGCTTTTGATTAAACCGGCCAGTCCCAACTGCATGGTGTTGGCAAAACTCGGCATGTCACCAATCTGGGCACCATTGATCTTCGGAACCATTTTTTCATAATCGCCGGCGGGGGTCAGTTCGAACAGCCATTTTTCTCCCCCCATGAAATCATAGATCAAAACGCCCACTTCATCCTGTGCTCCCAGGACTTTGACTGCCTGTTTTGTGATGCGTTTTCCCCAGGTATTACCTTCTGGAAATTCACAGGTATGCAGGATGATGGCGAGGGCACCTTTCGGCAGTATTTTCTTTTTGGTGATATCCATGGTGACAGGCAACGCATCTTCAATCAGGGTTCGGTGATATCCTCCCGGCCCATAGCTGTTCTCACCTCCCACCATCATGAAACCAATTCCCTGATTAAATACAGCATCATGCACGGCTTTTAATTGAATCACATTAAATGCATCAGCGGGAACATTCACAAACACAATGGCGTCATAAGGCATTAAAGACAGGGAGTCGCTGGGAAATTCGTATGCGGAAATGGTTTCAACATTTCGTTCACCTTCACGAATTGCCTTGACCAGTGATTGCCAGTCCCGATCGTCTCCTGCGGGATTCGTAACAACCAGGACCTTGCCTTCCCCTTCCACAAAAATGTAATTCAAAACTGTATTGTTTTCGCGGATCTGATCTTCACTCTGCTTGGTTTCAATCGTCGCCGAGTATTCGTAGTAGCCCGCAGATCGCAAATAGATCGGCACGACGAAACGGTTTTTTCCTGCTTTGAATGAAACCTCTTCCTCATAAATCGGTTCCCCATTTTCCCGTAAAACCAGTTTCCCCGAGCCATCTTTTAGGGATGATAAGACCACAGCCGCCTCATAATTTTCCCCCAGTTTTACGAATCGAGGCAATTCCAGGTTTTCCAGCCAGACCTCTTTATCGTATTCATATTGAATCGGGAGTACATCGACGGCAATACCACGAGATTTTAACTCTTCCAGGATCTGTGATATGGAGCCTTCCGTTTCCGTTCCATCACTGATTAATACAATCCGTCCCCGGTTTTCTTCCGGTAACATGGCGGCTGCCAGAGAAAGTGTCTGTTGCAGATTTGTGGCGTCGCGGTCGATGCGCGAGTTCAATGCTTCGAATGGAAACGAAACGCGCGGCGGGAGTTCCACTGCAGAATTACGTCCGAAAACAACCAGCCCTGCTTCGTCGGTCTGTGGTTTTTCAGTAACGGTTTTGGTTACAAATTCCAGTGCAGCATCAACCGAGGATTCACCAATGGAATCGGAAAGATCCACAGCATAAACGACCGAAATCACGTCACGCACTCGAACGGACCGTGGTTCTGCAATCAACATGACAAAGAGCCCCAGCATCAGCAGACGGGAAATCAAGGCGGCTAAACCCCTGCCTTTGCTCAATCCTCCAAAGCCGGCAACCGAGAGCCACCAGACCCAGATTGAAAAGAGGATCAATCCAAACGCCCAGGGACGGGCAAACAGCAGGACGCCAGAGTATTCAAGGCTGAAACAAAGGATGGCATAAAATACAAGGAATAGAATCAAAGGCAGCGCACGCTTCCCGGTCACGGCGGTGCGTGGCTGAGGCACGATTTGATAATAGAGGTCTTTGATCTTCATGGTATCAATTTTACGATTAAACGATTGCCAGTGTCAGCGACGTATACTTGTTCTTTTGAATTTACTGTAAGTCCCCAGGGAGTGATGAATTCACCTTGATTTGTCCCCGTTTTCCCGAACCTGCCTAATATTCTGCCTTCCAGGTTTGTTTTGGTAACGCGACCTGCCCCATATTCAACAATGTATAATTCTTCGTTGGCACGATCGATGGCAATGTCATAAGGGTAATAGAGTGGTATTCCCCCTGATTTTGTTCCTAATATTTCTAAAAACGTACCATCATCCGAAAAGACCTGGATTCGATTATTAATCGCATCCGAGACATAAATCTTTCCATTATGCCAGAGCATTCCGGCAGGTCTCTGGAATTCACCGGGGGCAGTACCCACTTTTCCGAATTCCAGTAAATACTCGCCTTGTTCTGAAAATTTCTGGACGCGGTCATTATTTCCATATTCACAAACGTAAATATTACCTGCCGGGTCCTGAACTACAGAAACGGGATAAATAAACTGCGAAGGGCCTTCCCCGTATTCTCCCAACATTTTCTGGACATTTCCCTGATCATCAAAAAAGACAACGCGGTGGTAATGCGTATCTGCGACTGCGATCTGACCATTCTTTAAGACACACACGCCTTCCGGCTTTCCCACCTCATAATCGGGCATCTTCCATTGTCGGATGAGTTCATCGCTGGAATTATAAACCAGGACTCGCCCTGCATTATCCAGTACATACAATTCGTCGTTGGGGCCCACATTAACGCTACGCGGTGCCGGAATCTTGATCCCTTCCGAGGGAACAGGCCACTGTTTGATTTCAGAATATCTGAGTTCGGGAGAGGAATCAGAATTGCATCCAATACCGAAAAACAGACAAAGCAGTAACATCAACAGGCGGATGGAAACACGATCACCTTTTTGTAACTCTGCGCGTGCTGGTCGATGATAAAATGTTTGCTCTGCCTGAGTCTGCAGATGAACGGTGTCGACGGTTTCGATTGAACCGCTGAAGGCAGACCGCTGGACCTCCCACAGACTGTGTTCATCCTTTTCGAGCAGCAACTGCTCTGGCCGAACCAGACTTGCCTCACTACTTTTCCTGCAAAGATCAGACTGAGTGCTCGCCGAAGTGAGATCATTTACAGGCCCCAGATATGTGGCAATCTGGTATGATGGAGGCGCATAATATAGTTCATCGACTGCACCGGAATAGACCACCTTGCCTTCATCGAGGCAGACAATATGCTCTGCTTCCCGTAAAACCAGCTCAGGCAGATGTGTTGAAAATATAAGCGAAGCATGATTATCCTGACAGTATCGACGAATCGTTTTCCAATAGAGTGACCAGTGGGCCTGGTCGACATGCACGAGGGGTTCGTCCATGACGAGTACTTTTGCCTGACTGGCAAGGGCACGGGCAACCGCTAACCGAGACGCCTCTCCTTGAGATAATTGCCCCGGGCATTGATCGCGCACAGCGGTCAAACGGAATGAATTCAACAGGTCATCTATGATTTCCGGCTGTGATTCAAGATCGGGGTGAACCAGCGTCAGATGCTCTAGAACGGTATATTGCGGCCAGAGTCCGAGCGAATGAGGTACCCAGAATAGTTCCAGAGCAGGCGCCGACTCAAAGTGCGGACTGATTCGGGTAATGGTTCCCTGATCGGGAGATTCATAATTGACAAGAAGATTCAGTAACGAGGTTTTGCCTGCACCGGAATATCCCATAACAGCAGTCATGCCTTGTGGGATTTCAAGCTCGATATCTGCTAAACGGACTCCGGAGGCTCCGTTAAAACGGACCTGCTTCAGAGACCATAAATAAGATTCAGAAATTTGAGTTGCTGCAGCCATAGTATTTACACGGTGTGATTCATATTGAGACGACCAGAGATGGTAATCCACAGTTTTTTGATAACAGGAAAAAGTAGAATACTGACTAAAATAGGAATGCACAGACTGAGAAAGGTCATTGCAGACAGAATCGAATTCTGCCCGTAGTGCATTAATCCATATAATCGAACAGAAGAACTCATTGTATTATTGGGAGCCAGAATCGAATTGATCGTAACATCCCAATAGGCCCAGAATGAAAGAATCACAACAGCTCCATATTGCATCTTACCTTGAACTGCCCAATGAAGATGCCCCCCCTTGATTGCCTGCTGATGATTTTTCGAATGACTTAATAATTCCGCCAAAAACAGTGAATCGTTTTGCCACCGTGCAGAAAAGATCAGTTTCAGAAAAGCCGCTCGGGGAAAAAGATAGAAAACTAAAGCGATAAACAGAGCTATTGGCGTGTCATAAATTCGATGGCCGAATTCCGTTAAGAACAAAGTTGCCATTACGAGTGCCAGAGTAAGAGAGCCGCAAAGACCGGGCAGACAGCACAAAAAACCGAGCACTTTTAAATAGCGGGGCTGTTTTTTCGAAAAGAAGAAAGCTGCCAGCCCCCAGGCTGCGATCCCCGCTGAAATTCCATACAGCAGTCCCCAGGCACACTCGCGCACGATTCCTGCCAATTGGAGTTGATTCTGGAATAAGTTTCCGAGGGAGAGCACCCCACCCCACCCCGTGAGACTGAACGGGATGACCACAACAATCAAAAATGCGGTCAACAGATAACCCCATGACAGTATTGCGCCGCAGAGCGATCCCCTCTGAATCTGGTCGCGTCGATTTAACGGCGACTGATGCTGGAGTCGACGGAATAATAACAGGACACCGGCAATGATGAGTAATTCGACTAAGAGAGGGCCGACCAGAAATGGAACCGTCTCTGAAATTGGCACGCCCCCCGCCTGTGCGTCGAAGATCCACACGGTCCATGAATCGCGGTAAATTAATGAAGCCATTTCAAATTCCTGAAATGTCAACAGAAATAACATTGCCCAAACGGGGAAAGTACGCATCAGCGTTTTCCATAGAAAGAAACTCCACTGCGATTTCATTCCGGAAATCGGTGCTGAAGTGGAACGAAGCCTGTTTCTAATGAAATCCGCCTCCGGGGAGATGACAGTGGGAGCAGAAAAGTAAAAACAGACAATTCCCACAGGCACGACTTTCAGTAAAACGAGACCCGAATAAATCAGTTCGATCGAAAAGGGATAATGCACCAGCTTTAATGAAATGAGGGACCAGGCATAACCGACAATCAGTTCAGGCACCAGAAACGGAGCCAATATCAGGCCAAACAACAGATATGAATGTTTGGAATTACCAGCGTTTAAAAGCGGTGACAAATGTCGGGAGATAAAGACTCCGATTACAGAAATGACCAGACTGCGCAAGACAGTCACGCCACAAATTGTGGCCAGACTCATTTCAAATACTCCGACTTAAGCCAGGCCAATGTGATTTCTCTCTGTTTAACTAAATTTGCTAAAGGATAGGCTTGCTCAATATAGATTTGATACTCTCTGACTTCTTCAGGCACTTGTTTCCAGTTCACCTCTCCTAATGGAATTTGACGCGACTGAGACTGCGCTAATTTCAGTTCAACTTCTGCAGAAAGCAGGTAATCGATTAACCGTTTCGCTTGTTTTTGTTTTTTCGTCCCTTTAATCATGGCAACGCTGTTCGGAATCAGAATCACCTGTTCGTTCACCGTAATGGGTAATGCGGCAACCGTTTTCTTTTCATCGACCGCCACAAAATAGTCATCGGTATCGGTGAAACCCAGGGCACAGGCACCGCTGGCCACCAGATTTTTCACGCTGGCATTTCCTGAGGTTTCCTGGATTCCTCTTTCGTGCAGAGATTGATGCCATTCTTTCAATCCTTCCAGCCCCCACGCATCACAGAGTACAGTGTAATGCGTTAAAGTGGTACCATACAGAGGCTTGGCAATCGCGACTTCATTCAGAGGCCCCGCCAGTCTCTGTTCGATACTCGTTTTCGTTGCGTTTACTTTTTCCGTATTTGTAATATAAACTCGAAGTCGTGCCGCAAAGCCGGTCCAATATCCATCCGGATCTTTAAACTTCTCAGGAATCCTGCGATAACCATCTCCTTGATAGGCTTCCAGCAACCCCTGCTCTTTCAGCGCAGCAGTTCCGAGTGTCTGATTATTCCAGAATACATCACAACGTGGGTGATCCTGCTCTCGAATAATTAAATTTGTCAGACCCAACGATTTTGTCGCTTCCGTATCGAAGCGTGGCTCGACTTTGATGCCCGTCTTCTGCTCAAATGCGTTCAGGATTTCTTCAGAAAAGATCGCATCATGCGCGCAATAGACGACAATCGCCTCGTTCTGCTGCTGATAATAAAAGACCAGTCCAATGGAGCCGATGACAACAAACTCTACCATTGCCAGAATGAACCATCCGGAAAAAAGTCGTCTCTTGGGAGTTTGATTCATTTCTTGGATGATTTTTCGTCAGGCTGTTTCTCTAATGAATTGAAGTACTTTTTAATTCCCTCGTGATAACCCGGAGGAATCTGTTCCTGCATAATGGCTTCGCTCATACCCTGTTTGAGATCGGTGACTAGTTTGTTGTACTCTTTCTGCGATTCACCCCGATCACTGAGCCCTTTGGTTTTGAATGAGAGCAGAACTTTACCCGCGGTGATCGCCGATTTGGACTTCTCCGTTTTAAACCCTGTATCGCCGGTATCGTCTTCGTCGACTTTCCCCCCGCCTCCTTCCCCTTCTCCGCCTGTTCCCTCGCCTTGCATCTCACCCATCATCTGGGCGTAAAACTCTTCGTAGTCTTCCAGAGTCATACAGTTTTCACATGCTTCGCCATCCAGTCCCGATTTCTCATTTGCTTTTTTCGCCATTTGCAGCACTTTGAGCGCTTCTTCCAGTTTCTTCATATCTTTGGCGGATTGGGCAATCTCCTTTAATTCCATTTTGGCAAGATCAACCGATTCCATCGCTTCTTTGAATGCTTCTCCCGGACTGAGTCCTTTTGACTGTGCCATCTGCATTTGTTTCATGGCCCTTTTCAGTGCAGCGGCCATCGCCTTGGAGTTGGTCTGTTCACGCGCAAAAGATTCCATTTCGCTAAGCTTTTTCTGGATTTCACTTTTTAACTGCTCACGCTTGACCGGATCAGTTTCTTTCATTAAACGCTCAAGTTTTTCCTTTAGTTCATCCATTTCTTTGGTGAGAGATTGTGTAGAACCTTCCTGCAGTTCCTTGTTCCACTTCTGCATTCCATTATTTTTCGACATCCCCCCGAACTTCTGCGTCTGATCGGTTTTCATCATCAGGCTTTTCATGTTCTCTTCAGCAATTTTGCGCCATTTACCCCCCAGCGATTTTTGATGACCGGCAAGCGTTTTCGTATTTTCCTGTTTTTTTCCGGGCGTCATTTTTCGAAAGTCTGATTTAAGATTTTCGACTGCCATTTTCACATCTTTTGATTCTTCATCGTTTTCGCCAGTATCTTTATTTTTGAGCTCGGCCAGTCGAGCCTTGGTTGCCTTTTTTGTGCTTTCAAATTCTTTTGCTTTTTCCTGTTCGACCTCTGCAGCTTGCACTTTGCCAAAAGGGTCAAACTGGGGCGTATATTGTAAAAGAATAAACAGTACGAGAAGTCCGCCACAGGTAACAGATAATCTCCGCCCCCATTTAAATCCGACCACATCAGCAGGTTTGATCTTTCCGGCCTTCTTTTCTGCATCCAATGCCACCAGAGGTTTATAATTGCCCACGGCATTTTCGAGCATAGTGACAGTTAAAAACAGATCTTTCGTTCCCTGTTCCCGGTCAATCAGCCGGGCCGCCTGTTCCTTACCCGGCTTTCGAAACAGCAGACAGGACAGCAGTAATGTCCCCACTAAAACGATGCCGACAGATTCGGGGGGAAACCAGTCTCTTAGATAACCGGAAAACCGACTGAAAAGCAGTGCAACCAGATAGGCAGTCAATGTAATCACAAATGACACAAACAGCTTGCGCCCCCATAAAGCCAATGCCAGGCGACGCTGTACACGTTCAATTAAATGATTTGATTTTTCCATCTGTTCCATTTTGTGTTCCCCTCATCTGCTGGAGGATAATCTGACGTTCCGGACTGTTGTTCTAGTCTTTTTTTGCAGCCTCTGCTTCCGCAGGACTGATGAGTTGATCGTGGTCACTGTCTAATTTTATAAATAAAGACGGATCAAAAAGAAATTCCCTGGGAGAAATATCACCATCCCGATTGCGATCCATCCGCTGAAACCAGCGCGGTCCTGCTGAGGGCCGTGGAATTGTCCTGTTCTGACTCATTGTCATGGCATTCATTCGTGGATCGAATATAAATAACTCCGGCTTTCTTAATTCGAAAGTCAAATTGAAGTGCCCCCGGAGTTCAGCTGTATCCAATGTTTGATCGTGGTTCCCATCGTATTCTTTGATGCGTTGTAAGCTTTTTTGCAACTCACGTGGACTCAAACGCTGATCCAGATCGGTATCCAGAATCTCAAAAAGTGATTTACCGTCATTTTCCACGGTCATCACAACCTGATTCTGGATGGCTGCTGTGATGTTGATGAGATAGTCCGTCAACTCCTCGACAGTCAACATCTCATCCTTGTTTTGATCCACTTTTTTATAATCTGTGTTGGCCAGATTTAACTGCATAAATTCTGCCTGAGTTAAATATCCATTCTTGTCTCCATCAACGACACGAAACCGAGTCTGATAAAAATGAACATTATCAGCAAACATATGACGTGAACTCTTGGCCCGAAGTTCCATCAGCAGGCTGTCTACCCGGAACTGTAATTTGGAACTTGATACAGATTCCACCTCAGTAATGCGATTCGATTGCTTTTTAAGTATTTTTAAATGGGGACGAAAGTTGTGTCGGCGAGGCAGTGAGATCTGTAATTGCAGGTCCGCAATGGGATTCTGCAAATAATGAAACAATTCATCGTGATTAAAAAAACCATCCGCATCACGATCGTATTGTTTCAGCCCGGCTGTCGTCGGCAGTCCTGATTTAAAACACTCAACAGAGATCGCGGTCTTTTCAGAATTAGCATATTCAACATACTTCTTGAATAATTCGGTAATCGCATCTTTGATCGATCGATCATGATCTAAACTGAGGAATGGCGTTTCCACAGCCTGCCTGCTGACGGGTTGCGCAGTAACTCCGTTGGCATCAGCATTAAAAGGCCGTAACTCAGCAAGATTAAATACTTCATCCTCATCGCGATCATAGATAAACAGTGTCTGTGCGCTTGCCTGGAACTCTGCATCGCTGACAGAGCCGTCTCCATTCTGATCCAATTTTCGAAACAATTCAATCACCTGAGAACTTCTTGAAGGAGCACCGGTAATGCGAAAGGCAGTCCCCTGAGCGGTGTGAATGTAAGCAGCAAACTCTGTCAGGCTCAAACGGTTATCAGCCGGGGGAAACTCCAGTAATTGCATTCGCTGCAGAGGGCTTCCCTGATCATATCGCTTGACACCAAATGCCGGTAGATTTTCGATTTCCTTCAGGTCAAGATATTTATTTTCATCACGGTCGAGAGAATCAAAGAGTCTTTCAATATAATCCGTCGTGGTCGACCGAAAACTACCTTCATCAACCAGCAGACTCAGCTCGAGCATAAACGGAGCGGAGGGAGCCAGCAGGATGATTTTCTGAATGGAATGCTTTTCCTGATGAGCGGAAGAGTCTGGCGGTACCTTTCCCGCCTGAATGTTGGCATTCATTAGGAATGCCAACCAACATGTAAACATGAGCAGATGATATGTTTTAGACGTAGTGCTCATCATCAATGATTCAACAAAAACTCGCTGCTGTTTAACAGCGCCCAAAAGAGATCTGAATAGGCATGTATTTTCTCTTCAGATGATCCCGCTGACGTGATATAAGTGGTCAGTCGTTTTGACTCCATTTCTGTAGGAAAACGACTCAATGCAGACAGGAAAAACGTTTCAATTTTCTGCACATCCGTAAGTTCTGGAAAATCGACGATGGCAGTAAAAACATCTGACTGTTCAAGGCTGGTGGCATTCGTGATAAATGTGCCATTCATCAGTGAAAGCGCCTGGAGAATCGTTGCCTTGGGGTCGAGTCGATTTTCGGATTCAGATTGAAACAACTCAAAAATTTCCGTCTGAGGCGAATTGAGTCCGGGATTGAACAAAAGTGGATTCGCTTCAGTTGTCTGCTGGAAAAATCCGGTCGCCTGGACCAGATTGGCAAAGATCTGCTCTGCCGTTAATCCCCGCGTCGACATTTTTCCATACCACTCTGCCTGCGACTGACTGGGGGCGGTTTGCTGGCTTGAGAGTTGGTAAGTTTGACTATTTGTAATTTCACGGATCAAATATTTCAAATCATAATTGTGTTCCCGAAAACGGATTGCCAGGAGGTCAAGCAATTCCGGATGTGATGCGCGATTGGTTGAAGAAAAATCATCAACAGGATCGATGATGCCTCGACCAAAGAACAGGCTCCAGATCCGATTCGCAGTTGCTTTAGCAAAATACGGATTTTGCGCAGAGGTAATCCAGAGCGCAAGCCGCTGCCGTGGGCTGGTCTGTTCTTTTTCCCACTCGGGTTGAATTCCATCAAGAAATATGGCATCGACTAACCGATTTGTATCGGGAATCTTAATTTGCGGTTTTCCAACGACTTCTGTGACAGTCTGAATATTCTCTACAACACCCTGTTGTGGTTGATCGATATTTGAAAAGAAAGCCGCGTATTGCCAGAACTGATGCTGCTTCCAACTGTCAAAGGGATGGTCATGGCACTGGGCACATTCAATCCGTACCCCGAGAAAAGCCCGTGATGTACCAGCCGCCAGATTTTCCGGTTTCAATTGCTTGGCGAGGTAATAAGCGCGTGGCGTTAACCCTTGCGAATTGTCGGGGGTTTCTCTGCTGCGATTGACATCAAGTGGCGCATCAATAATTTGCCTGACAATGTCGTCATAGAGAATATTGTCCATTAATTGGGACCGAAACCAGGCGTCAAACTCGGGGATCTGTCCCCGCGCTTGAAGATCAGTGGCTGCTTCCGGTAATAAGATCGCGCGCCAGGTATTCGTCAAATGCACAACAAAACCAGGACTCGCCAGCAAACGGTCGATCAGCTTTTCGCGTTTTGCCTGGTCCTGATCAGCGAGAAAAAAACGTAATTCTGCAACAGGCGGAATTTTCCCGGTCAGATCAAGGGAAACACGTCTCATAAATTCAGCATCCGTCGAGCGCTGAGTTGAAACGATTTCTTCACGTATTTTTGCCTGATTAACGAGCGAGTCGATCTGGAGAGCGAGTCTCTTTTCTGTTTGCTCCGCTTTGGTCTCAGACCCCAAAATGGGGGAGTTAAATAATACCTCAGGGCAATACAATAAAAGTACAACGAGGGCTTTTGCCATCGTTGGCCAGAATGGTCGATTGTGATGATGTATGAGAATACTCAACACTGTGCTACAGCCCTTAAGATTGGCAAACAGATGATGGTCATCATCGATGCAAATGAGAGTGAGATGATTGCGATCAATGACCATTTGACATATAGTCAATTGTACAACGAGATTAAAGCATTACAAGAGTGATCCACACTCCCCAACGGCAAGGTTCCCTTGTTAAAATCGTATACAAGCCCTTAATCTTATTTACTTTTCCGGATCATTTCAAAAGATCTTATAAAAGCTATTTAATGAGATCATGATCTTGCCTGTTTTTTGCTTATCAATTTTTTAATTACTCAATAATTCATCCAATGAAGGTACTACTCGTGTTAAAATCGGGACCAAAAGCAGTTTTGGGGAAATATCGGGATGATCTGTTTGCCATCATTGGTGGGGGGAGTTTGCTCTACTTTGCCACGTTGGACAAAGAGCTCGGCTGGTTTTGGTATACCGCGGGCGGAATACTTTTCGTCTGGGGAATGGCAACCTTTTGTCTGAAATTCAAACAGCGAAACAGCGAAAACGGAACTCAGTGATATAATGACTTGTGTTTTGCCATAGATGTTAACTGAAGACTTTAGCCGAACAAAATATCGATTACTTCGCGTAATCGAAGCGTATAGGAATGATTGATGCGATATCAACTTAATACGATCCGAGTTTTATTCCTGTTGGCAGTTACCCTGATGTCGCTGCCCGGTTCTGTCACAGCGGGTAACTGGCCCATGTGGCGTTATGACGCAGGACACACCGCTTCCTCTCCGGATAATTTGCCGGATCAGCTTTCGCTACTCTGGACTCGGAAGTGGAGTCAACGCGATCAGGCCTGGGATGACCCCCTCAATAATGATTTGATGACGTACGACAAAACCTTCGAGCCCGTCGTCTATGGAAATCGAATGTTTGTCGGGTTTAATGATTCCGACAAATTGATGGCCATTGATACCGAACATGGCGAGAAACTCTGGACTTTTTATGCCGATGGCCCGATTCGTTTTTCTCCTGTCGCAACACAAAATCGCGTTTATACCGTCAGTGATGACGGGTACTTGTATTGCCTGGATGTTGAAAAAGGAACTATCGTCTGGAAATTTCGCGGTGCCCCGGCTGCTCAAAAAATGTTGGGGAATCAACGAGTCATTTCTGCCTGGCCTGCCAGAGGGGGGCCCGTGCTATATGACGATACCGTTTATTTTGCGGCCAGCATCTGGCCATTCATGGGCACGTTTATTTACGCTTTGGATGCCGATACCGGAAACGTCGTCTGGGTCAATGATTCCACCAGTGCCAGCTATATAAAGCAGCCCCATAGTGCCGCTGCTTTTGCCGGTGTTGCGCCACAGGGGACACTGGTTGCGACCGAAGATCTTTTGTTGGTGCCCGGCGGGCGATCTGTGCCGGCGGCTCTGGATCGGAAAACGGGAAAGTTAAAATATTTTCACCTCGGCGGCAAAGGCAACGGTGGCTCATTTGTGATTGCCGATTCGACACAGGCGTTCGTCCATACACGCTATCGCGGAGTGCGGGCCTATGATCTCAAAACGGGACTGCCTACACTTTTTGTACATAATGAGCCGGTCCTGCACGATGAGATGCTTTACTCTGCCATTCTGAAAAATAAACAGCCTCTCATTCAAGCTCATAAAAAGAATCATCAGGCACTGTGGTCGATTGCCGTTGATTGTCAGGGAGACATGATTCGAGCGGGAGATCGCCTGTATGCAGCAGGAGAAAAGACACTTTCCGCAATTACATTGCCTGCCACTCCGGAAGAAAAACCACAAATCGCCTGGCAGCTTCCCATCAAGGAACAGGTATTACGGTTACTGGCAGCAGACGAGAAATTATTCGCGGTAACCTTAAACGGCGAAATTCAGGCATTTGGCGTTCCTGAGACGCAGTCAAAACAACCGTCACCAGTCCAGCAGACAGCAGCAAAGATGATTTCCAGTACTGATTCCACTCAGACCGTAAAATCTCTACTGGATGTTACACAATCGAAAAAAGGTTATGCAATCTGTTATGGCACGGATAATGAATTATTGTTTGACGCATTTCTACAACATTCTCCGCTGCGACTGATTGTGATCGAACAAGACCCTGTCAAGGTTCAGAAATTGCGAACCCGATATGATGTTTTGGGTTTATATGGTTCCCGAATTTCGGTTCACGAGGGAACTCCCCAGTCATTCCAGGCACCACAGCATATCGCCAGACTCACTTTAATCAGCGACACATTCTCAAATGCTCTGAATTCCAGTCAGCTGGAACAAATTTACCGCTCCGTCCGTCCTTATGGCGGTGCCATCTGGATTCCCATCAAAAATCAAACACAGATCGACCAAATCAAATTGGCGTTTGAAGCGTCAGAACTACCCAAAGCAAAATTCATGGTTCGCCCTGACGGGATTCTCATTCAACGTGAAGGAGCGCTCCCTGATTCTGCCGACTGGACTCATCAGTATGGTGATATTGCCAACACCGTAAAATCAAATGATAAACGGGTCAAGCTTCCACTGGGTGTCCTCTGGTTCGGCGGGAACACGCATGAGGATATTCTCCCCCGCCATGGTCATGGTCCTCCCGAACAGGTGATCGGGGGCCGGACCTTTCTGGAAGGGATGAATAGTTTGAGCGCCCGTGATGTTTACACAGGAGAAGTTCTCTGGCACCGCGAATTTGAAGATCTGGGAACATTTGGCATTTACTTCAATTCCACTTATGAAGACACACCTCTCAGTACCCAATACAATCAGAAACATATTCCGGGAGCCAATGCCCGCGGGACGAATTATATCGCCACAGCTGATGAAGTTTATCTCGCCATCGGTTCGGAGTGTGACATTCTGAATGCGGACGACGGAAGTACCAGACATATTATCAAACTTCCTGATCCTCAAAATGCCTGGGCTTTCATTGCCGTCTATGATGAAATTCTGTTAGCCGGAAATGGTTTTGCACATTTTGGGAAGCGAGTAGATGAAAAACCAGGCAAAGATGGCCCGGAGGCAACAGACCTTTCCGCCAGCAACGGGCTGATTGCCTTTGATCGCCATTCCGGAAAGAAGCTTTGGCAGGCAGATGCAATTCATTCATTCTTACACAATGGCATTGTCGCGGGTAATGATCGAATTTATTGCCTGGATAAACTGCCCGCCAGTGCCGAGAAAAAACTCTCGCGGCGAGGCATGGCCGATCCGGCACAATATCGTATTGTCTGTTTTGATGTGCATACCGGAGACGAACTCTGGTCAACCAATGAAAGTATCTTTGGTTCCTGGCTGGGATACTCTGAGAAACATGATCTTTTACTTCAGGCCGGCGCGCGTGCCAAAGATCGCTTGAGTGATGAAATTGGACAAGGCATGATTGCCTACCAGGCAGAAACAGGCTCTGTCATCTGGCATAACAAAGACCGAAAATATACCGGACCTTGCGTATTGCATAACGATCTCATCATCACCTCGGCAAATTCCTACGAAGTGTCAGGGGGCGCATTCAATATCGCAGACGGAACGCCTTATTCCATCATCAATCCCATCACAAAGCAGAAAGAACCGTTAAAGTTCTCGCGCACTTATGGTTGTAATTATGTCATAGCCAGCGAGAATCTGCTGACTTTTCGTTCGGGGGCAGCCGGTTTTTATGATTTAAAATCGCAAAGCGGAACAGGTAACTTTGGTGGATTCAAATCCAGTTGCACTTCAAATCTGGTTGTGGCGAATGGCGTGCTAAATGCACCGGATTATACACGCACCTGCAGCTGTTCTTACCAGAACCAGACTTCGCTGGCTTTAATTCATATGCCCGAAATCGAAGTCTGGACGAATAGTGAATTGGGCACGGACTCGAAGGCAGAGGCGATTGTCAAACAAGCGGGTATTAACTTTGGTGCTCCCGGAGATCGTTTATCAGACAATGGCACACTCTGGCTTGATTTTCCCAGCGTCGGCGGACAATCTCCGGATTTACAGGTCACGATTTCCAATAAAGAATTCGGTCGATTTCGGCACCACGCATTGAAGATAATGGCTCCAGTACCGGAAGATGGGTTGAACTGGGTCGCTGCTTCTGGAATAGAAAACCCGGGTAAGATCACAATCACGATTAATCAGCGCACAGAACAGATTCAACCTGAAGGAATCCCGATTGCTGGTGTGGAAGATGATGCAGAAGAAGATTCTAAAGGTCTCGTCAAACTCCATAGCAGCGACCTGGAACTGGGCCTGGACGCGGGTGACCCACAAGTCGTCGCCCTCCGATTTTCCGATATTCCTCTGACTTCCGCTGAGGAGCTTGAATCAGCCCATCTTCAGTTCACCGTCGATGAAGCAGGGAAATCTCTTTGCAATCTGAAAATCCAGGCTGAAGATTCAGTTGATTCCAAGCCATTTGTTGAAACGAAGCAAAACCTTTCATTAAGAAAGCAGACCAAAGCCTATGTGGAATGGGCTCCACCGGAATGGTCAAAAGTGGGGGCCTCTGGAGCCGATCAGACCACTCCCGATCTGACATCCATCCTGAAAGAAGTCCTATCAAACAAAAACTGGAAACCCGGTAATTCGATTTCATTCCTGATTACCGGCAGCGGTAGCCGGATCGCCAAATCATACAAAGGCGCAAAGGGAGGGTCCGCGCGACTGGTACTCAAGTCGAAAGTCAAAGAACAGCAGGAAGCACAATCCCTGACGCAAACAACAGGAGAAGCATCAGGCAGTCGCTATACCGTCAAACTCATTTTCACAGAACCTGACGACAAAATCAGAGCCGGCGAAAGACAGTTCGACATTCGCCTGCAAGGAAAGCGGGTACGCGAAAGTCTGGATATTGTCAGTGAAACTGGCCAGGCGATGCGTTGTCTGGTAATGAAATTTGAAGGGATTTCTGCGACGAATCAAATTGAACTGGAGTTCGATTCTGTCGGCGACTCAAAATTTCTGCCGGTCATTTCAGGAATCGAATTAATCAAGGAACTTTGATCGACGTGACGTCGCGCATACCTGTTTTATGAGGTGATCGGAGCTTTTGATTTTTCGGAGATCCAGTCCTTTAAGTGCAGTTGCACACTTTCGAACCCCCGGAAACGATTAATGCTGGGGGCAAAACTGATCGAGAAAGGGCCACCGTCCGCTTGCATTTGACTGGCCCACTCCCCCTTACCGAATGCGATCGCGCGGATCTTTGTTTTATGTTGCTGAAAGACCAGCGAAAGGTGACGCCCCCCTTCTCCCATGGTTCGCGGAGGTTCTGCCAGCTTAACCTGCGTTGCCACAAATTGAGGCCGAGGATTATCCTGCCCGAAGGGACCGAGGCAATCCAGTTCACGTACTGCCTGTTTAGTGATCTCATTTAAACAAACTTCGGCATCAATACGGACCTGCAAATCACGCTCGGAAGGTTGAGGAGCACACGCGGCGAATTCCGCAAATGCGAGACGGAACTCGTCGATCCGCTCTTCTGCTATTTTGAGGCCAGCTGCAGCCTGATGACCACCATATCGGAGTAAATGTTCGGAGCAGGATGAAAACCCGGCATGCAGATCAAAGCCGGCAAATGAGCGTGCTGATCCTTGTCCGGTTCTCGAGCTGGCATCCAGGGCAATCAGAACGGACGGCTTTTCAAAATGCTCAGCCACTCGGTTTGCCACGATACCAATGACTCCCGGATGCCAGTCATGATGAGCAAGAACTAAAGTGCCATGGCTGGTCCATTCATCATTTTCGTCAACCATTTCTTTGGCCTGTTTCATGATCCGGCGTTCGACTGTTCTGCGGTTTTTGTTCAGCTCGTCGAGATAAGCCGCCAGCTGGCTCGCGCGATCCTGATTGCTTGTGGTTAACAGCTCAACGGCCAGTCTTGCCTGCCCTAAACGTCCTGCTGCATTCAATCGGGGGGCAATTGCGAATCCGATATCTTCGGTATCAAGTGTTTGTCCTGTTTTGATTTCTGCGACTTTCATTAACTCCAGCAAGCCTAATGGTGCTTTATCTGCAAGCGCGCTCAACCCGTAACGTACTAGAATCCGGTTTTCACCAAGCAAAGGAACCACATCTGCAATTGTGCCAATTGCGGCAAGTCCGACTGCGCATTTGAGGTACTCTCGCATTTGCGGTGACGCTTTCTGTCCATCTCCCAGTTTCTGGCAAACAGCCCAGGCCAGCTTCAAAGCAACCCCGGCACCGCAGAGATGCGGGAATTCATAATTGCTGTCAGGTAATCGAGGATGAACCAGGCAAGCGGCATCCGGCAGCTGGTCACCCATCTGGTGATGATCTGTAATGATCAACTCCAAACCTAATTCTTTTGCGAGAGCAGCTTCTTTCACACTGGAGATGCCGCAATCGACGGTCACGAGTAACCGGTGAGGATCTTCCTCATGCAAGGTGCGAATCGCGTCACAATTCAATCCATAGCCATCATCCAGGCGATTGGGAATAAAGTAGTCGCACTGTCCATTCGCCAGGGTAATGCATTGCAATAAGATGCTGGTTGCGGTCATGCCGTCAACGTCATAGTCACCATAAATAGTGATCCGACGCTTTGCCTTCAAGGCCGCAATCAGACGTTCGGCGGCTTCTTCAATACCTGGCATCGACGAAGGATCCAGCAGGTCATTCATGCGGGCATCAATAAAACCGCGTGCAGCCGATGCGTCATGAAGTCCTCTTGCGATTAAAACTTGTGCAAGAAGCGGAGAGATCTTCATTTCCGAACTGAGGCGGCGGATCTGTGATTCATCGTGGGGAGCAAATCGCCAGTTTTGAGTCATCCATGCTCTCGATCAGATTAATAAGGTGAAATAATCAGAGGTCACGCGCTAAAATATTAAAACAGAGTCGCGCCCGACTGTCAAAACTACTGTATTGCCTAAATGTACAAAATGAAAGACTTCCCCGCTGTGAGAATTAAAACAAATCAAAACGAACCCGATCAGCCATTGGGATGTCCACTTTGCAGGTGAATCAGGTGCATAATCGATCTAACCGCACTGATCATCATGCGACCAATCAGAGATATCGATGACGGGACTTGCCGGGACTCTGGAACAAGACTAGACTGTATGCTTCTATTAATGACCCCTGTTTCTGTTTGAATTACAAATTAAGGTTTTGGGATGAAACACGTTCTTTCTGCTCTGGTAATGAACCAGCCGGGTGTATTGGCCCATATATCGGGAATGCTGGCTTCTCGTGCGTTCAATATCGAAAGTCTGGCAGTCGGTGAAACAGAAGAACCGGAATTTTCCCGAATTACCTTTGTCGTCGGCGATCATAACAAGCTGGATCAGGTCAGAAAGCAACTGGAAAAACTGGTGACTGTGGTCAAAGTGGTCGACTTTTCAGGTCAAGACTATGTTGAGCGAGATCTGATGCTGATGAAAGTCGCGACTCCTGGAAAATCCAGATCAGAAATTCGTGAATTAGTCGAAATTTTCCGTGCGAAAATCGTTGACGTGAGCTCTGAAAACGTGATGATCGAAATCTCAGGTCAGGAATCTAAAATCAATGCATTCATTGACATGATGCGACCTTTTGGAATACTGGAGATCGTACGTACAGGGCGAATCGCACTGCTACGCTCAGAAACAGTCAAAGCAGACGTTGATACAGAAACTGTGGAAACTGTTTAACAATTCCGCTTGAGCAAACAGCAAAATATCATGGCTGTTTTGTTCGCTCAGAGCAGGATGTTGGTTCATCAGGTAATTTTGAATCAACTTTCACTCTTCAATTTCTAGTAGAAGTGGATCAGGTTCTGCTTCTCTCAGCCTTACATCAATACAAGAGATCAGGACTATGGCAGTAACAATTTATTACGATGATGACGCAGATTTGTCTCTGTTAAAAGACAAGACCATTGCCATTCTAGGCTATGGAAGCCAGGGACATGCACAAGCTCAAAACCTCCGTGACAGTGGCTGCAATGTCATTATCGGTCAACGCAAAGGCAGCGAAAATTACGATTTAGCTGTCAGCCATGGTTTTGAGCCCATGCCTCTTGCAGAAGCGACAAAAAAGGGAGATCTCGTTAATATTCTCCTTCCTGATGAAGTCCAGGGCGATCTCTATAAAAGCGAAATTCTTCCCAATCTCAGCAAGGGAAATCTCCTGTTATGTTCTCATGGATTTAACATCCACTTTAACCAGGTTGTCCCTCCCGTGGGTGTCGACGCTGCACTGGTTGCTCCCAAAGGTCCCGGTCACCTGGTACGAAGCGAATACGTCAAAGGGGGCGGTGTCCCTTCATTGATCGCGTTAGCTGATAGGGCTGGCGAAAGTGCCCGTCAACTGGCATTGGCTTACGCCAAAGGCATCGGTGGAACTCGCGGTGGTGTGATTGAAACATCATTTGCTGAAGAAACAGAAACAGACCTGTTCGGCGAACAGGTTGTACTCTGCGGTGGTGTCAGCGAACTGGTAAAAGCCGGTTATGACACGCTTGTAGAAGCTGGATATCAGCCGGAAATGGCGTATTTTGAGTGCATGCATGAATTAAAGCTGATCGTGGATCTGTTCTACGAAGGTGGCTTGAACTACATGCGTTATAGTGTTTCCAACACAGCCGAATATGGTGATTATTCAAGTGGACCACGCATCATCACAGCAGAAACTCGCAAGGAAATGAAGAAAATCCTGACCGAGATTCAAACGGGTGAATTTGCCAGAAACTGGTTACTGGAAAATAAAGCCAATCAGGCATCATTCAAAGCAATCCGTCGTTTGAACAGACAGCATCCGATCGAGACTGTCGGAAAAGAACTTCGCCGTATGATGAGCTGGATTGATTCCAAGGAAGTTTAATCCAATCCTGTGCGATGCTCTGAAAGCATATACGTGGCAATGACTTATCGTAGTTGTTGCCACGTTTTTTTGTTGATTTGTTTCACTTCTGAACTGAAATGATTGACTGCCGACAGTGATAACTATTCAAGCCCCTCTTGTCTTTCAAGATGAGCAGACATATAAAAAGAAAGAACCAATCGCGTCTTATTGGAATTAGAGCCATGCCATCATCGTCACTCCCGCTGCACTCTGAACACCAGCGAACTTATCATGAAAATAAGTTTGTCTATCCCGTACTGTCCCGGCGCAGTAAAGGGATCTCGATCGGCATCAATTTAAATCCCGATAAAATCTGCAATTTTGACTGTATCTACTGCCAGGTCGATCGGAGAGAAGAATCGGAAACCCGTTTTGTCGGGTTCGAGCAGCTGATCGCAGAGCTTGATCACATGTTGAAATTTGTGATCAGTGGCGAAATTTACAAAGACCCGAAGTTTGTTTCGGTACCTCAAGATCTCAGACGTATCAACGATATTGCATTTTCCGGCGATGGAGAGCCCACAACCTACCGTAACTTTGATCAGATCGTCAAAGCGGTGGCGGATCTTAAGCAGAAGCACCACGCCGACCAGGTCAAAATGGTTCTGATTACCAATGCCAGTATGTTCCACCGGAAAAGTACTCAGGATGCACTGAACATCTTAGATGAGAATCAAGGGGAAATCTGGGCCAAACTGGATGCCGGGACAGAAAGCTATTTTAAAACCATTGATCGAACCAAAATTCGATTTTCACAGGTTTTAGAGAATATCGCGCTCGTGGCAAAGCAGAGACCGATCGTAATTCAGAGCCTGTTTATGCTGGTCAACCAGCGGCCGCCAGAAGAAGCGGAAATTGACGCGTATTGCCAGAGGCTAAATGAGATCGTCAACTCTGGAGGGCAAATCAAACTGGTTCAGGTCTATACCATTGCTCGCAGAACCGCTGAAGACTATGTTGCCCCGCTCAGTTCGGAACAAGTCGATCAGATTGCCCGGAAAGTAGAAGAAAACACAAATCTTAACACTGATGTGTTTTACGGAAACGCCGACTGACAGAGAAGCGCTCTCTGTCAGTCATCTGGCGATGCGAGCGCAATTCCTTATTCATCAAGATGAACTGGTTCCAGATCTTTCGTATTCCGTTCAATGGCAAGCACAATGGTTTGCTGACGCCGTTTGTTGGATGACGTATTTACTGCCGGGATCACCTGCCTGCCATTGGGAAGGCTCAATCGCAGCGCAAATCGCCCTTCTTTGCTGACAGGGATTTTTTCTCCCAGCAAAGTGACTTCGGCTTGTGGATCGGACGTCCCGTGAATCAGCAGTTCGGTTTCCACATGAAACTCGCGTCTGGTTTTCTTGCCCTGGCTTCCATTGGATTCACCGTTTGAATCAAGGGTCAGCGGAAGCGCCAGTCTTGTCATGGGAGTGCCACCATTTTCAGATCGTGACGTATAACGCCTTGATCGAGTCGCTGAATAGTTGCTATCGAGAGCACGTTTCGTTTTTCCTCCTTTTTCGCATACTTCAGGCATGGGAGGCGTGAGTTTATGAGAATAGAGTAACCCGAAGAACTTGTTTTGCGGAGTAACGAAACCAAGCTGAAGTTTATAAGACCGGGCTGGCTGATCGATTTGAACATACCACAAGCCGGAATCGATTTTGATTTCCACATCTTTGACATAGGCTTTGCTGGTCCTGCTATTCTCGTTCGTTGTAATATCATACACACGAATGACAGGCACTGCCTGATACCAGTAGGCACCTAATGCTGCTTTGGCCCGGTCCAGGCTTCCCTGGGTAATCGTCCAGGTTGCCAGCAACCAGTGGGAATCTTTGACCTGTGCATTCAAAGTTGTCTCTGTTGATTCCGAAGTAGGATGCATTTTTTCGCTGCAAGAACTCTGCCCGTTTGATCGAAGCAATTTTTGGATTTTTGCCTGATGTTCTGTCGGTGTAAGATTGGGAGAATTCGAACTGTTTTGCGATGGGAAAGAAGGGACAGCAGCAGGTCTATGAGTTTCAGCTTGAGGTGTTTTTTTAGGGATCGGAGTGCTTTTGGTTTTGGGCTTAGTTTTTGTCGTCTTGATTTTAGCAATGGCTTTGACCAACTCCTGCTTTCTCATGCCATGCCAACCGGCAATTCCATGAGATTTTGCAGTTGCTGCTAAATCACGGCGAGTTTGACACTCTAGGGCCTTAATCATCACTGGGGACATTAGGAATGACTCCCAAAATCAATCAAGACACTGGTCGGCGCCTCAATCATGCCTTAGTCGTCCATGACATTCAGGATAAGTTTTAGCACATCTGTCCCGTTTCAATACACTTCAACAATCGTAAAAATGTGAAATCCCTTATTTTACACGATCAAAATGCAGTGAACAATATGTAAACGTCAAATCAATATTTCGACCAGGACGCTACTCTCCCCAGAACAGAAAGCCACTAATAGTAATTCTCAAATTCAGGAACTGCAACTGATAATACAACAGCAGTTCCTCCTGTTTTGTTTGCAAAAATGACTGCCTGCTTTAACTGATTAATCTCATTCAACAAATTACTTTGCATGCAGAAATCTGATTTTTCGTTTCAGAGAGCAGTGTCAATGCGGTATACATAACACATGATTCATTTTTGAAACATGGTAGTACTTTTAACATGTCTGGACACAAAAATCAACTATTGAGGCTTTCTGATTTCAGCAAAAACGGTGTCACACCAACCGCATCTCCTTATACTGTATTTACTTATAAATTTAGGGCCTTCAAAATTCACGATCTGTCACAACAACGCGCGAAAGTTTACGAGGTTTAAGTCAGGTTGAGAGGATTCGTGTCTTGCACACGTCATCCATTTCGTTAGAACCCTGCTCCGTGAATGGCCTGACTACTTTGAGTTGAACGTACTGGTCCAGCCGAGTCTTCGACCTGGTAAAGCATTCTTAACCCAAATAGGACACAAATATACCGAATTTCATTTTTGAGAAAAACCTGATTCATCGAATTCAGTGAGTCAGTACTTTGACTCTACAGCAGATTGTTTCTACAGTCTCACACAGGTTTGCTTGATTTTGATTGTGCAAGCTTTTTCAGACATCAATCTGAGCAATTTTGCTTCATAATTAAAGGCATCTTTCATGCCGCACCCTGATCGGCAGAGTCAGTCACCACTTGTTGAAGCCCATCGCTGGGTAAGTCGACTGATTACTGTGAGTCTGGAGATGGCATTACCTGCTTTTTTAGGGCATTGGCTTGATGGAAAGTGGGGCACCACTCCCTGGCTTACAGCAATTGGTGCCTTACTTGGTTTTACTTTAGGTCTGACACATTTATTACGAATAGCTAAAGAAGCAGAGCTCAAGGAACGAAAAAGTAAAGATCCCTCTGCAAAAAATACAGATTCAATAACGCACGACGAAAACTGACTTTGATTGAAGTCGAATTTTCAGAATGGCAGAACCCTGTCGAAATCTGGTTCTGTTAAGTTAACAATCAATAGCAGCTACAAACTTTCATAACCATGCAATCAACTCCACAAACGTCAGCCAAAAATCCGATTAAGCAGTGCAGTATTCTTGCCGCCGCTTTATTCGGTTTGTTTGCTATTCTTTGCTACCCGGCTTATCTGACGGTTGGCATGCGTGCTGTTGAAGGCCTGGGTTATTCAACGATACTTTGCCTTGTGCCTGGGATGATAGTCTTTCTCATATCTGGATACTTATACCGCGAGACCGCCCCTGTTTCTGTAATGGCAGTCTCCACTCTGGTCCGATTGATGGTCGTAGGTATCGGAACATTAGTGATTTTAAAGCTAAGAGCTGACTTTGGTTTGACTGATTTTTTGATTTGGCTATTGATTTGTTACTTTGCGTCTCTATTGGTTGAAACCTTGTTGATCATTCGGTAGTCTGCCGAAGCTGTTTATCTTTAACGAAGTATTGATCAGAAACAATTTTGAATCGAGCTTAAAAAATGGCCGCTGGTCACGCTGATAAATTTCATCATGTGCGCGATTTTCCGCATTTCGAACTTCCTGGACAATTTCACCTGGAATTGCCCGAGATATTCGGATTGCAGATTTCGAAGTTCATGTTATTGCAGTTGGTGGCAGTCATCTTTCTGTTTCTCGTCTTTCGCGGGTTGGCTAAACGGGCCGCCGGTGGGAAGGTAGTGACGGGGCGCTGGTGGAACTTCTGGGAATCCATCGTCCTGTATATGCGAGATGAAGTTGTTCGCCCTACGATTGGCGAAGGCCATCATGATGATGATCACGGTCATTCTCATCACCACGAACAAAAGGTAGGACATCCGGCGGATAAATATTTGCCTTTTGTACTCTCTTGTTTCTTTTATGTATTGATCTGCAATTTGCTGGGCGTTTTCCCTTGGTTGGGGTCTGCTACCGGCGAATTGAATGTGACGATTGCACTGGCATTCACCACTTTTTGTGCCGTCGTCATATATGGATCCAGAGCGCAAGGTCCAATTCAGTTCTGGTTGTCTCTTGCTCCTCCTATGGAGCTCCCTTTGGCATTAAAACTGATTCTGGTGCCTATGATCTGGGTCATTGAACTGGCCGGGTTTTTAATTAAACACGCCGTGTTGGCAATTCGTTTATTTGCCAACATTATGGCAGGTCATACCGTGATCGCAGTTTTTCTGGGCTTCATTGCTATGACTGCTGATTCCGGAATGTGGGCGATTGTGATGCCATCCAGCATCATCGCACAGATTTTAGTTGGCTTGCTGGAACTGTTTGTAGCATTCCTGCAGGCATATGTTTTTGCGTTTCTTGCGACTCTGTTTATTGGAGCTGCTGTCAATCCTCACTAGAGGAACAGTAAGTTTACCTTGCAGAATTGCTTAGTATATTTCGATTGAGTGTTCCTCGTTGAGAAAGGTCAGGGGATAATAACAATGATCCAAGCTTTACGGATTATGTACATGACATGTGTTGTTGTATTGGTCACAGCTATTCCTGTAATCGCAGCAGATGCACCCGCAGCTGATACAGCGGCTGCAGTACAAGAGACTGCTAATCCGCTTCCACTGGGAGCGATTGGTGCTGGAATCGCAATTATCGGTGCCGGTTTTGGTATCGGTAAAATTGGTGCCTCTGCAGTCGAAGCCATTGCCCGTCAACCAGAAGCTGGTGGTAAAATTCAAACGGCAATGATTATTGCGGCTGCGTTGATCGAAGGTGCTACATTCTTCGCTCTAATCATCTGCTTAAGTAAATAGTGAAGATCGACTTCCACGAGAAGCCGTCCTCACTATACGAGTTCGATTTCAATACTACTTATTCTGATTACAATGTGAGAATATTTGATCATGTTTAAAAGTCTATTTACGAGCCGATGCATCATTATGCTGATGATTGTCAGTGGAATGATATTGGGCAGTGGGCTGATTGGTTCAGAAGCATCCTTGTATGCAGCTGATGGGGCCCCGCACCCTGAAGGGGCGCCTTTGCACTGGAAAACTGACTTAGCTCTATGGTCATTTATTGTTTTCGTTGCTTTTGTTTTTGTTCTCAAGGCGTTTGCCTGGGGCCCTCTGATTCAAGCTCTTGACGAGCGGGAAATGAGAGTGGTTACTGCAATTGATATTGCAGAATCAAAACAAAAAGAATCAGAAGAACTGGTGAGAGAGCACGCTCTTAAAATTGAGGCGGCTCAGGATGTGATTCAGGCAATGATGGTTGAAGCTCGTTCTGATGCAGATCGCATCAAGCAGGATGTTCTCGAACAGGCCCGGAAAGAAGCAGAGTCCATTAAGACTCATGCAATCAGTGAAATCGAACGGGCACGGGAACTAGCGTTGAAGGATTTGTTCGACCAGATGAATGGTCGCGTCATTGATGCCACAGAACATGTCTTGGGACGTGCCCTCAATGAATCCGACCGTGAACGACTGATTTCTGAGGCTCTGTCTCAGATCTCTGGAAGTTCCTACTGATATTGAAGATAAAAAATTCGTTTTTCAAACGTATTGTGTAAAGTTTGAACTATTTCTCCTTTAGCTGTGAGTTATGATCCGCGTGACTGATCAGAATCAAGTAAAAACTCATGTTCCAAGCGTAATGGAAGATCCGAGTGCAACATCGATTGCCAAGGTGTATGCCAAAGCGTTTCTTGGATCGATTAAAGAATCTGACAAAGATTCCGTAATCGAGGAGTTGACAGGTTTTCTGAATCTCGCAATCACACAGAACCCGCTCTTTGGGAAGATGCTCACGTCAAAATCGCTTAACAAAGATGAACGCTTAGGCCTGATTGATCGTGTCGTTGCCCCCAATGCCTCAGAACTTCTGACCAATTTTCTCAGAGTTCTGTCTAGGCACGACAGACTGGATCTTCTGCAGTTGATCTTGACTCAAATCAATTTGCTACGTGATACAGAAGCCGGGAAAAAGTCGGTTCTGGTTCGTTCAGCTTTTGAGTTATCGGAAAATACTCTCACGAACATCGAGCAACGTTTGAAAGAAACACTGGGCTTTTCCCCGGTAATAAAAACATCGATCGACCAGTCTGTTATAGGTGGGCTGGTAATTCAAGTTGATGACACAGTATATGATGGTTCTCTTCGCACTCGTTTAAAGCAATTACGAGGACGGTTGAGCAATAGGAGCATTCATGAAATTCAAAGCGGACGAGATCGCTTCAGTCATCCAGAAGGAAATTGAAGACTTTCGCGGCGAAATTGAAACCAGCGAAGTAGGACGAGTCCTTGAAGTGGGCGATGGTATCGCACGCGTTTACGGGCTCTCTTCTGCCATGTCTGGTGAAATGGTAGAGTTTTCCAACGGGGTACGTGGACAGGTCTTCAACCTCGAAGAAAATTCGGTTGGTATTATTATCTTCGGTGATTACCTGGCAATCGCTGAAGGTGATGAAGTTCGTAGTACGGGCACTCTGCTCTCCATCCCCGTCGGTGATGAATTGCTGGGACGGGTTGTTGATCCATTGGGGATTCCCCTTGATGGAAAAGGCCCCATCGTAGCAACCGAATCCCGCCCATTGGAATTTGCTGCCCCCGGTGTTGCCGCCAGACAGCCCGTGAAACAACCAATGGCGACAGGCATCAAGGCGATTGACGCCATGACACCCGTCGGCCGAGGTCAACGCGAGCTGATCATTGGTGACCGCAAAACCGGAAAAACCGCCATTGCGATCGATACAATTCTGAACCAGAAAGGCAAAGATGTCATCTGCGTTTACGTCGGTTGCGGTCAACGTGCCGCCACCATCGCAGGCATCGTCAATCAGCTCCAGGAACATGGCGCTTTGGATTACACTGTTGTCGTCAGTGCGACCGCCAGTGACCCTGCTCCTCTGCAATATATCGCCCCGTATGCGGGTGCAGCCATTGCAGAATATTACATGTACCAGGGAAAACACACTCTGGTTGTTTATGATGACCTTTCTAAACAGGCTCAAGCATATCGTCAGTTGTCATTATTGATGAGACGTCCTCCCGGTCGCGAAGCTTATCCTGGAGACGTATTCTACTGCCATAGTCGTCTGCTCGAACGTTCCGCTCGATTAAGTGATGAACTGGGTGGCGGCTCTATGACTGCTCTGCCCATCATTGAGACGCTGGAAGGTGAAGTCTCTGCATATATTCCAACAAATGTGATTTCGATTACCGATGGTCAGATCTATCTGGAACCGGATTTATTCTTTGCCGGGATCCGCCCTGCCATCAACGTGGGGATCAGTGTTTCTCGCGTCGGCGGGAATGCTCAGACGAAAGCAACGAAAAGCGTTTCCGGCAGTTTGCGACTTGACCTGGCTGCGTTCCGTGAGTTGGAAGCATTTGCCCAGATGGGTACGGAACTCGATAAGGCAACACAGTCTCAGCTGGATCGTGGTTATCGAATGGTTGAGTTGCTCAAGCAACCTCAGTTTAACCCCATGTCGATGGCGGATCAGGTCGTGAGCCTGTATGCCGGAACCAAAGGGTTCTTCGATACGATCCCGATCAATCAGGTTCAAAAAGCAGAATCTGAAATGCTGCAGTTTATTCATGACCAGTATCCCGAAATCACAGACAAGATTACGGAAACTGGTAAACTGGAAGATGACACCATCGAGCAATTGAAACCGGTACTGAAAACGTTCGTAGAACAATATCTACGGAAAAACGCGTAATCGGCTTCTTGATTTAATTGTTTGAACAGATAATCAAAAACAGGTTCAGAATCTAATGGCCAAAGCACGTGCCATCGTAAAACGCTTAAAAGCGGTAAAGAATATCCGTAAAATTACACGGACCATGGAATTGATCGCCACTGCGCGATTCAAGAAAGCCATGGACCGCGCGTCGGAAGCTGCTGCTTATACCAAAAAGATCTCTGAGCTTGTTGCGGATCTGTCGCAGGCAAATCTTGAGTTTCATCATCCACTGCTGGAAAAACATGAAACTGAAAAGAACTCCGTTCTATTGGTGCTGACTTCGAACCGCGGCCTGTGTGGCGGCTATAATTCAGGTGTGCTGAAGGCTGCTTTGAAACGCTACAAAGAACTGACCGCCAGTGGACAAAATGTCCGTTTGGAAGTTTCTGGAAAACGAGGCATCAGCTTTCTGAAGTTTCAAGGCATCGCTGCTTCGCAAACATATACACACTTTGAAGATCGTCCCACTTTTGAAGAAGTTGACGAACTGGCAAGTCGGTATATTGCTGAGTATGTTGAAGGCAAGATTGATCGGCTGGACGTTGCTTACACCGAGTTCATTTCAGCATCCAGGCAGCAGGCTGCAGTTCACTCCCTGCTCCCGATCAGTGCATTGGAATCGTCAGTAGATACCACTGCGACTGCTCAGAAATATGATTATGAATTTCTCCCTTCTGCACAGGAAATTCTGGAAGAAATTGTTCCGACAGCATTTAAGGCACGTTTATTCAAGAGCTTCCTTGATGCTGCAGTCAGCGAACAGATTGCACGAATGGTTGCCATGAAAGGTGCCACGGAAAACGCCAATGAAATGGTGGGCTCTCTGTCTGCTCAATATAACCGTGCACGACAATCACAAATCACCTCGGAAATCCTCGAAATCATTGGCGGTGCAGCTGCCTTGGAGTAATTTCCGGCGTGCCCTATGTAGGCACTTTATGGTTTTTTACAAATTGATAAATATCAGAAAGTAGAGACATATCGATGGCGACAACGGAAGCCAGTTCAACAACTGCAGTTGGTAAAATCACACAGATCATTGGATCAACATTTGATGCGGAATTTCCTGAAAATCAGATGCCAGAAATCTACAATGCCCTGGTTGTAAAAGAAACAATCAAAGGCGTCGCGATCAATGTGACCGGCGAAGTGCAACAGCACCTGGGCGGCGGTCGTGTCCGTTGCGTCGCATTGGCATCAACCGATGGTATGGTCCGGGGAATGAATGTCACCGACACTGGATCCCCCGTCTCTGTTCCTGTCGGAAAAGGAACATTAGGACGCGTATTTAACTTACTGGGTGAACCTGTTGACGGCCGCGGCGAAGTCAAAACTGAAGAACGCTGGCCCATTCACCGCAAGCCGCCTTTGCTCGAAAATTTGAGTGCCAAGACCGAGTTGTTTGAAACAGGGATCAAAGTGGTCGACCTGCTCACTCCCTTCGTGCGTGGTGGTAAAGCCGGTCTGTTCGGTGGTGCCGGTCTGGGCAAAACCGTGATTCTGACAGAACTCATCGCCCGTATCGCCAGTGCTCACGGCGGTTATTCCGTGTTCGCAGGTGTTGGTGAAAGAACGCGTGAAGGAAACGACCTTTGGCTGGAAATGCAAGAAACAAAGATCGGTCAAACAGATCGTTCTGTGATTGAGCAAACCTGTATGGTGTTCGGTCAGATGAATGAGCCTCCAGGAGCTCGTTTGCGTGTTGCTCTTTCTGCCCTGACCATGGCAGAATGGTTCCGTGATACCACGGGAACTGACACGCTGCTGTTCGTCGACAACATTTTCCGTTTCTCACAGGCAGGAAGTGAAGTCTCCGCGTTGCTGGGACGTATGCCGAGTGCCGTGGGTTATCAGCCGACTCTGGGAACAGAATTAGGCGAACTGCAGGAACGTATTACTTCCACGAAAAACGGAGCCATCACCAGTGTGCAGGCTGTTTATGTGCCTGCGGATGACCCGACGGACCCTGCTCCGGCAACCGCATTTTCCCACTTGGACGCGTTCATTTATCTGGAACGAAAGATTTCGGAAAAAGGGATTTATCCGGCGATTGATCCCCTGGCCTCTTCCAGCCGTATTCTTGACCCTCAATATGTCGGTGAGCGTCACTACAGAGTGGCACGCGAAGTTCAACAAACACTACAGCGTTATCGCGAACTTCAGGACATCATCGCAATTTTAGGTGTCGATGAATTAAGCGAAGAAGATAAACTCATCGTGCACCGTGCACGTCGTATTGAACGCTTCCTGTCACAGCCCTTCCTTGTGGCTGAAGTGTTCACAGGCAAAGCCGGTAAGATTACTCCGCTGGAAGATACGATTCGCAGCTTCGAAGAGATCTGTGCCGGTAAATGGGACCATCTTCCTGAATCTGCATTTATGTATGTTGGCTCCGTTGAAGAAGCGGAAGAACAAGCGAAGAGAATGGCAGAATAATTTAACGCTGAATATATCGACAAAATTGTGAGCGGCTTTCTGATGATGCCGTTCACAAATTCAATCTGAATACCTGTTTTGAAATGTGGTTAGAGCACCAATGGCTCAAGAATTTCGTTTGTTACTAGTGACTCCGGAAAAAACTCTGTTAGATCAGTCTATCGAGAGTCTGCGCTGTACTTTATTTGACGGACAGATCGGGATCCTGCCAGGCCGTATGCCTATGGTCGGACGCCTTGGTTATGGTGAACTGGTTTTCTACTCCACAGACGGTAAAGAAAGTAGTTATTACGTCGATGGCGGCTTTCTGCAGGTTCAGGGAAGCGTCATTTCCGTTTTAACAGAACACGCCATTCCGGTGAGTAAATTGAATGCTGTCGAAGCAGAAAAACTCCTGGAAGAAGCACTTGCACGAACGGCTGTCGGCGACGAGCAATGCGATGCACGCGAACGAGACCAGCGCCGGGCGCGGGCCATGCTGGCACTTTCCAGTCACAAATAAGCTCTTGATTTATAAAGCAAAATTTAATAAACAGGCTGAAACCCACCAGGTGGTTTCAGCCTGTTTATTTTTGGAGTCCTTTATGGCAAATCAGGATGCCTCTCACGGCTCACCACGACCTTCTGTCGGCGTGCATTTCAAATGCTGTAATGTTTATTCCCAAGTCTACCTTAACCATTCTGGCACTGTCTTCGCTGGCCACTGCCCCAGATGCGCCGCCGCGATTGAGATCCCGGTTGTAAAAGAAGGTGGCTCATCAAGTAGATTTTTCAGTGGTTCCTAACGTCTTATTGAGTCATGTCTTAAGATTAAAAAGAATCTCTTTTGAAAACGAAGGATTTCACTGGAACCGGTCAAAATCGCCTTGAGCTAAATCAGGTAATCGTCTAGGATTCGCCCGCAATGATCAAATCAGCCTGAGAGTGAGGCTGGAACTATAGTTACGAAATTCGAATTCGAGTTTTTTCAATGGATTATCATTTAAAACCTTTGGGAAAATCGTGTTCCGCTACCGGGAAAGAATTTGTACCGGGCGAAACAGTTCACTCTGTCATTGTTGAACAAAATGGCCAGCTGGTACGGCTCGATTACTCACAGGACGGTTGGACGGGGCCTCCCGAGAGTGCGGTGGGTGAATGGAAATTACAGGTTCCTGAAGCCATAGCACAAGGCCCGAAAAAGATCGATCCTGAAGGATTGATGCAATATTTTGAGCAATTATATGAAACACCCAATCAGACACAGGAAAAATTCCTCTACGTTCTGGCTTTATTTCTCGTACAGAAACGTCGATTAAAACTGGATGGTTCTCGCAACGACGATACTGCATCGTATCTCCAGTTAACGGGGACTCATGGCGAAGGGAACTTCGAAATTCGTGATCAGGACCTGGATGCATCCGAAGTCGAGCAACTACAGCAGCAATTGAATACACAATTCTTAGAAGACTGGGAGTAAGGGGCGCGTCCCCATGCTGGATCGCTAATATGTTACATGTTCAAGGAAGAACAGAAATGAAAGAATTCGGGCAGTTATTTTGTCGACTTTTGAAAGTCACAAAACTAGCTGTCGTGATTTGCTTTCTGGCGATGCTCACATCCTGTGCTTCCGTGCGGACATTTTTGCCGCAGCAACCCCCTGTCTGCGTTCTACCCCCGAATGCCAGCTACACCCAAATCGTCACTCATTTGAATTCTCAGATCAATGGCGTCCATGGCTGGCAGTCCTCGAATGTAAAAATTCGTGCTCGACAACAAGGCGGAATCCCTGTCAGCCTCAATGCCATGCTCGCCGTGGAGCATCCCAAACGCTTCAGGTTAAGGGCCAGTTCTCCTCTGGGAGCAGAAGTCGATTTTGGATCCAACGATGATCGTTTCTGGTTCTGGGTGAAGCGAAGTGAGCAAAAGCGAGTCTTTACCATTCGACACGACCATTATCAGTCGATGGGCTCGCAACTCAATATCCCTTTTGAACCAGACTGGCTGCTGGAAGCCTTGCGTGTTGTTCCGTTGAATGAAAAAGAACTCTCTATCCAGAAAGAAGGTCAGAATTCGCCGAACGTCAAGCTGATTTCCGATCGTCTGTTACCAAACGGCAAACTCGTTCAAAAAATTCTGGTCGTCAATCTGTGTACGGGAAATATTATCGAACAATCCTTGTATGACAGTCAGGGACAACGCATCGCCACCGCCACTCTGGGTGAATATCGTGTCTGCAGTAATTCCGGAGCGACATTGCCGCATGTGATTAAACTCGATTGGCCACAAGCAGGAATCGTCCTCACAATGACCATGTCAAATATTGAAGTTAATCCGGCAGGTGTTCCCACTGAAGTCTGGGGACTGCCGGAAATTCCCGGTTATCCGGTAATGGATCTGGGCTCAGCGTTTGCTCCTTCGCAGTCTGCTTCTGTCCAACGTCCTGCCCGCATCGATTCTCGAATTACCGAACTGGAAGAGCCCCAGTGGTCAAACGCTATTCCAAGCAGCGAACCGCAATGGAAACCGGCTCAAATCGGGTTTGAAGAGCCAGGCACTTTTCCTGCCAGTCAAACGCCTGCTCAACCACTGGAGAATCCATTCCGTTCTCCCGCGTCGTTTGGCGCTCCTGAAGAAGAACCCGGTCGGGTTCGGCTTTGATGCTTGTCTGCTGACGACAGTGCGTGTACATGCTGCTCTACCAATACGGTGTCAATTTTCGACTTGATCTGCTGGTGGCGCTGTTTAAACTGCTTTTTATGCGTCGCACGCGTGGGAATGATTTCTCGCTGGTGAATTCTTTGACTCCTGTGTAAAGCAGCACTATAAAAGCCCCTTGTTTTTTCAGATTTGAATTGTGTGGGTGTCATTCACTTCTCGATTTACAGCTGTTTATCTTCACTAGACAGTGTGCACCTGTTGCGGAAACGCTGTTTCTTTCACAGAAAAACGCCACAAGTTTGTCATTAACTCGCATATTCCCCTGAAGCGATTCTCGCAGCAGGGGCAATGTCATGAAAGATAAGAAACAGGCAAACCACTCATGACCGCGAATCCCGCCACATCCTAAACCCGGCAATAATACTTCAAGAAAATAATACCGGTTGTGCATCAGCTATCATAAGAAATGCCACGCAATCAGATAGTTCAGTCTTTCTTGAATTCCAGGGGAACAGCAGGCGTAACATGCTTCAGTACTCCCGGAGACTGCACTGATTGAAAGCACTGATGCTCATCCGGCAGTTCCAGAATGAGCATCAGCGCCCAGAGTCATCGTTCATGGACGGAATTAAAATTCAACGTGTTTCCCATCATTGATGATGAGCAGGATTATCAACGTCTTCTGATCAAGGTTCTCTGAGATAAATCTTACTGCGCCATCACAGAACCCGACATTATAACCGCTTGGGAAAAATCCGCCCAATTTCGGCAGTGTTTTGCCGTCATAGGGAATGTCCTCGGGCTTCGTCCACGGGATGTCTCGTTTTGCTTCGACCACTGCAATCGTGTTCGATAAACCATCCGTCACCTCCTGGAAGGTGATCCCTGCTTTCGCTCCGAAGGCCGTATTCTTACCAACCACAACGAAGTAGGATGCATTGGCAGGTTTGTCATCGTTGGGATTGTGAAATGCAGGAACCAGCGTTTTCGCAATCTTCAGGTTATGCTGGCTGTTCCACGGTTCGTCGAGATGATACTGATCATAGAGGGCTTGCTGGTCTAAGTACGGCAGGATCGCGACGCGCCAGCTGTGAGGCGTTTTCCCATCCGGCCCGATCACAACCGCAGGTGGAAAGTGTTTGTGTACGTCGTAGTAATTGTGTAATGCCAGAATAATCTGCTTGAGGTTGTTCATGGACTCTGCGCGACGGGTCGCTTCCCGTGCCTGCATGATAGCGGGTGCGAGCAGCGCAACCATCTGCGCATCCGAATCATCTGGTAGCGCAGCGGCTAACGTTACGTCTTCACCTTTCTGGGTGACCCTGGTTGAATCCATTGCCTGTTCGGCGACGCCCACCAGTGACATCAGCGCCAATCTTTCCTGCACGTTGGCGCCCGTTTGATTCTGTTTCATCTGGCTGAGCATGTTGCGAGCAAGCGTGAGCACAGCGTCCAGCGTCGCCTTGACACTCCCGCCGTTCTGAGTTTGAGACAGAGTGGCATTCAGCGAGAGATTCTGATTGATCGTCAAGCCAAAAGAGACCACATCCGTGTTTTCCCAGATCGGTGATATCATTCCTAATACAGGTGCATTTCCAGCAGCTAGACGAGCTGGTTCATCACCGACCATCGCCCGAGCCACACGCATGTCAATCATCCCGGCCACAGAATCGTTCATGACCGACTGCCACTGCTTAGCCCAACGTCGTGTACCGCCCTTTTGCATGGCGTCGATCATCGTGTGCATGTCTTGCTCGCGACTGGTGTAAAGCAGCGTATGATCATCTAAAAATAACCGTATTTCGGGATGGGGGCCTGAAGTGTTTTTCAGATAGGTTTGCCCTTTGTATTGAGTAACCTGAATAGTCCCCCCCTTTATCTCGACGGCTGCCTCACGGTCAATCACCTTGTTTGTGTGAAGTACAAGAGCACTGAACTCCAGTGAAGAAACGGGAGCTTCCGGCGCCAAAATAATCACGACTGCCGTTTCAATCTCTTTGAGTTTTAGACCAAAAATTTCAGCGTCTTTACTGTTTTTGATTTCGTCCTGTTTTAGCAGATTACGAATTGGTTTCATCGAATCTTGAGTGAGAATCTGCGCAGGACGTAGCGCGATCACTGCTAAGGCGTTCTCAGGTACAAAATCGATGCGAAACTTTTCCGGTTCGGTTTTTGTATCATTTGATTTGTTGGCCGCCGAAAGTGCGTCTTGAGCTATGCTGACGCGATCCCCCCGGATTCCCACAGCCACCATGCCGACTAACATCACGGCTAAAATCGCAGTAACGCGCGCACTGCGGGACACGGTTCCACGTAAAGGTGACTTATCTTTGAGCATGTCAATTCGCCTTAAAAAAGTGGACTGAGTGGGTAAAAACGCGCGAGCAGGACCAGGCACACTGCGATTGGATTGCGCCATCGCCATCTCCGCCAGTATGACCAGATACGATTCTGCTCCTCCGGACGACTGTGCGGCGGCGGCATCTGCCGCCAGCTCCTGTTCCAACCGCAGTCGGGCGACAAGCCAGTGCATCAACGGATGATAGAAATAGATTGACCGACTGATCTCTGCGTACAGATTTGATAAGAAATCTTGCCGGTGAATGTGCGAAAGCTCGTGCGTCAGGACGGCCCGCAATTGATCTGCTGACCACGTTCGCCAGTTCTGAGGCAGTAATATGACCGGACGCCACCAGCCGACAACAGCCGCCGTCGCCAGTTGTTTTGTCTCACGCAGATGAACTGACAAGGCACTGTTTTGCTCCAGCAATAATCCATCCAGGAGTTCCTGCGCGGCAGTTCCTCCTAATGCAGTCGAATGCTGCACTTCTCGTTTCAACAGTACGTAACCAACGCACAGACGCAGTAACCCGAGTGATATTCCCCCGAGAAACAGGAAGCCGATGATCGCAGGCCAGGTGAATGGTTCGACATGATTTGTGGCAGACTGCGGCTTTTTGAGCCCTTCGACGAAACCTCCCCAGGCAGATTTCCACAGCGATTCGAATTCTGTCGCATCTGTTTCAAGTGTTGGGGAGTCCATTTTGAAAGTGGCGGCCTTTTCGTCGGCCGTCGCGATCCCCTGCGTTTCGTCCTCGATTCCTTGACGCGTTTTCTCACTGCCCCAACGTGGCCAGGGACTGAACAATAGAGCCGCCAGCAGAAGTGTCACCAGCAGCGATGACGAAATCACAAGCGACCGTAAAAGTGGTCCCCGACGATGCAGGAGCCAGTACAATAACGCTGACGCAACCGCGACAATGGTCACTTGCAGACTCAGCCAGATCACACTCACACCGATTTCATGCATCAGGATTTCTCCCGTAAAATGTCTTCCAGAGCCTTGAGTTCCTGACGCGACAGCTTGCGTTCATCCATCAGCCGCAACAGCAGTTTCTCCCGCGATCCGCCAAACACCTTCTGAATCATCTCCCCCAGCAGACTGCCGGAAACTTCATCGAATGAACGGACAGCGCGGTACAGAAAGGGGCGTTCCTCATTGGTCTGATTGAGAAACTCCTTCTCCACCAGAATTCGCACGAGCGTCGCCACAGTGGTATAAGCTAAATCGCGTCCCGCCTTCTGCAGTGCATCGCGCACCTCAGCGACGGTCATTTCCGTCATCGCGTCCGGCTGATTCTGGTCCCAGAACACATGCATCACTTCTAACTCACGCGCGGTGAGTTCCTTCGCTTTTGGCCTGGCCATAGAAGGCTCCTTCAAATAAATCAGATCAATACCTTGACATTTGGTTTAATAGATTTGGTTTTATAGTAGTCGCGAATGCGCAGCTTGTCAAACATAATTTTCAAATTGGAAGAGAAAGAAATAACGCGAACTTCAGATTCGACGCGCTTACTACAAACGCTTAATTCTCAGGAATTTCAGTGGAGAGCCACAAATGAAACGGCGCAAACAGTTGGGACATACCCCCTGGCCTTGCGATACGGCATGATTCCATCATTTTACTGGTAATACATTCTGCACTTCTGTAAATGACGAAGATTTCAAGACAACATCTAATGCTTCACCAACAGAAATAGCGGGGGGAACGCTTCAAAAGTTCCAACCCAGATCTTTCGTGATATTCGTGTATTTCGTGGTAGTAACTTGATAATCGATTTTACTTTTTTTGCTACCACGAAAAGCACAAAATCACACGAACATGCTAACCAGGCCAAAGTGAAATTCGTGGCGACCACCGGTCCGCTTAGTCGCTCAGTTTGAGAGATTCAGCACTTCCACGTCTTCTTCGCATTCCGCATTGTCCACAGACCCCAGTTGAATCAATTCGTGGTCTGCCACCGTATAATGCGGTGAGGGCATACGTGTTTTCGACTGAGTTGGTAGCGGCTTGTGAGAGTCTCTGGAACCGAACAGCGTTAAAGACGCGACTTTCAGAAAACCCTTCCAGGATGAAAAGGTCTGATCGACGGCCGTCGGTTCGTGGCCGCAATGGACCATGCAGTCTCGGCATTTGGAATTACCGCTTTTCCGTCCGTATTGCTCCCAGCGGGTGGAAGACATTAACTCATCAAAAGTCTCCGCATAACCTTCTTCCAGTAGATAACAGGGTTTCTGCCAGCCGAAGATGTTATAGGTCGGGTTGCCCCAGGGAGTGCATTCCAGCTCCCAGTTTCCTTTTAAAAACTCAAGAAACAACGGGCTGTGATTGAATTTCCAGCCCTTTTTGGGAGCCGTCAGAATCTCGCGAAACTTTTGAATGGTCTGATTGCGTTTCAGGAAATGTTCCTGATCGGGAGCTTTTTCATATTGATAACCGGGAGAGAGCATCATGCTTTCGATGCCCAGTTCCGCCAGTTCATCAAACATCTGCCGCACCCGCTCCGGTTCCGCATTCTCGAACAGAGTCGAATTGGTCGTCACGCGGTGCCCTGCTTTGACGGCTGCTTTGATGGCACTGATCGCTTTATCGTAGATTCCGTCACGGCAGACAGCCGCGTCGTGGTCTTCACGAATACCGTCCAGATGGATCGAAAGCGTGAGATATTTAGAAGGGGGATAGTTCTCTAAATGTTTTTCCAGTAAGATCGCGTTGGTACACAGATAGATAAATTTCTTGCGGGCAACCAGTCCGGCGACAATTTCCGGCATCTGGGGATGCAGCAGCGGTTCCCCGCCGGGAATCGAAACGATGGGAGCGCCACACTCATCCACAGCCTGGAAGCATTTCTCAGGACTCAGATTTTGTTTCAAAATATGCGAGGGAAACTGGATCTTTCCACAACCGGCACACGCAAGATTGCAGCGAAACAAAGGCTCCAGCATCAGTACCAGCGGATAACGCTTTACGCCTTTAACCCGTTGAGTCAGAACATACTTAGCTACAGTCCACATCTGAGATAGGGGAACACCCACAATCGCCTCCATGTTGCGAAAAAATCCAAATCCATTCAGAATAATGGCTTCATAGCATTTTCAGGAAACCCTGTCACCCCCAATATAGCACGTATGTCTTAATACAGCATAGAGTTAATGAAGGTTTTAAAAACAGGAACTATGAGAATCATCCATCTTTCGGCGTATCAGGTACTCGTACCGCTACGTCGAAAAATCACCCACGCATCCTTCAGCCGCTCTGAATCGGATTCCATCATCGTACGCTGCCAGCTGGAAGACGGAAGTGTGGGCTGGGGAGAATCCGTTCCGCGAGAATACGTGACCGGGGAATCTGTGGATTCAGTTCTTTCTCAGTATGAAAATACCGACCTGCCAGAGGTGCTGGGGGCAAGCTGGAACTCGCTGGATGAACTGACTGCCCTCTGTCAACAAATCACGCTCAGTGAGTTATCAGCTGCGCCGCCGGAATATGTACAACGCGGCTGTTTTGGCAATGCGGCTCGCTGCGCACTCGAAGTCAGTCTGATCGACGCTGCCACCCGTTCCACAGAAAGTTCTTTTTCGGCAATTTTTCAACACCTGGAACAGTACCGGGCGCTGCTGCAGCCACGAGACTCTGTCCGTTACAGCGCCGTGTTAACATCCATGCAGCCTCTAAAGCAATCTCTGCTGGCGCTCGTTTACCGACTGGCGGGATTCCGGCAGTGCAAAGTTAAAGTAGGTCTGCCCAAGATAAACGACCGGATATTACTGCAAAAAATTCGGATGTTGACGGGCCGCAACATGGACTTGCGAATCGATGCGAATGAAGCGTGGACCAGAGAAATGCTTGAGCAAAAAGCGACCGAGCTTGCACCGTTTCAGATCAGTTCCATAGAGCAACCCGTCCCTCACACCGAGATTGTGACCCTGCAAAATATCAAGCGGCATGTTTCGACGCCAATCATGCTCGACGAGTCATTGTGTAGTCTTTCTGATGGGGAAACGGCTATTTCCGAAGGTTATTGTGATTACTTTAACCTGCGCCTCTCAAAAACAGGCGGGATCATTCCTACCTTACAGCTAGCACATCTGGCTCAGCAGTCGCTCCTGAAATATCAACTCGGATGTCAGGTCGGCGAAACCGGTATTCTGTCGGCTGTCGGGCGGCATTTTGCGTCGTCCGTGAAGGGGATCGCTTTTTTAGAAGGGAGTTTTGACCGTTATCTGCTCGTTGAAAATGTCATTAACGAAGAGATTTCTTTCGGGTGGGGAGGCCGTGCTCCCTTTTTAGACGGACCAGGATTGGGGGTTACCGTCAACGAGGAACGACTGAAGAAACTCACCAGACGGGAACTTCACTGGAATTTCAGCTAGAGCAGACTCGAGCTAAACGGCTCTGCTGGCACAGATCTAGGGGATCAGGAATATCAGCCCTGTCACTGTCAGACTTTCAAATAAAACACCCCGCGCACTGAGGGGAAGCTTCTCCACCTGATAAGGCGGGCAATCACCCGGACGGGCTAAGCCCAATGGATAACGCATCTCATCCAAGGGATAAGTGCCAATCATATAAGGGAGTGCAGGAATCCGGCCAAAGAAGCGTCCGGCGGAAATGAAGGGCTGAAGTGCTCCATAATTATAACCATAACGTTCCAGATAGGGCTCTTCAAAATACAGTGCATTGTATCCGACGCCCGGCGCTTCCCATTCCTTCGTGACCAACTCCCAGTCTCGTGATTCGCCCATCACGACGTGACGAGCAGGGAGTTGATCAAGATGCGCTGCGGCAGTATTATTTGGCAGATCTCCGACAGGTGGTTTGGCATTGACTGTTAGTTGACTGAGCGGTTTCAATCCCAGGTCAACCAGTGATGGCGATTGGGGCTGTGGTGCCTGTGCTTCGATTTCTTCAGACCGAAAATCATTGATTGTTTTGAAAGTAACATTGGCTGCAGGAATATTTTCAGGCACAACAACCGGGGAAAGCATGGTAGAGACGGGTTTTTCGGCTTCCAGAGGCCCTTCGAATTCTCTACTCGATTCCTGGTGTTTCGAAATATTCGCTGTGGCTAACTCAATCGAATGAAAATTGGCAAACTCATCGAACTCAATCTCGGGAGCCGCTGATGTGGTTAGTTCCGTATCAGTATTCTGCGTGTTATTTTGTGGTTCCTGGTGCTGGATTGTCCGTTTATTGAAACCGGTAACCCTTAACTGGTCAGATTTTGCGGCTTCAACCGTCTGCTTTACAGAAGTCTGGCTTCTCAGTTCGGCCGAGTGTGAAATCGCTGCAATTTTACTTTTGTCGAACTCGGGAGCGATGGAAAAATGCGCACCCTGCTTCACAGCACAGCCACTGAGTGTCAGGCTGCACAGGCATGTAACGATCCATAAATGAATTGTTAGCGACCTCATGAAACAGGCGCTCCAGTAAGTAAATTGCTGGTTTCGGGGCGAAAAAGTTATCATCAGCCGTAATCTGGCATCGAATGATCAGGAGTACTCTTTATCTTGTATCGGCAGGCTTTATCCTCAGCGCACATCCACAGCACATTAAACGACAAGGTCTCTGCAATACCCCTATCTATCCTGTATACGCCCATAATGGTGTACAAGTGAGATGGTCAAGGCGAAATATGAAAGCTGTTTGAGGCAAGATTTTGTGAGACGCACAATCAATTCACGATTTAACTCTTTAGTACGTATAACGGTTCAAAGGTTTGTGACGACACGGGTAGTGGTAGTGGTTTGTTATAGATAGTAGCAGTCTGATTGATTAGTCCGGGTATGACGTCTGTGTTATCGCAAGATTACCATTTTTTATAGATGTTTGTGCTACGTTAAAAATGATTGACATACCATTTAGGGAGCAAGGATAATGTAGGAGGGGAATTACCGAAGCGGAGAGGGTCTATCCACACGTATAGATTCTTCTGTTTTGTAAATCCTTTGCGCAAAGGGTTCAGGGTCAGTCAGGGTTCAGATTTTCCTTTTTCTTGATCTCCTCCAATGTTTTGCCACGAATGGTCGTCACGAATTTTGTGCCATTTTAAGTTCGCGCGTTTCAAGAAACTCGAAGGAGCATCTCAAGTTGAGATTTTTAAACTGGCTGAATCGATACCTCGGTAAACCCGAGCCTGCCCGAAATCTGCAGTTTGACAGCTTTCGAGAAGACGGTAATGCAAAACTGGAACTGGTTCGTCTCGAAGACCGAATTGTACTCAGTGTCAGCGCCGGCCTGGGAGGCGCAGGCGATGTGCTTCAACTCAATCTCGACGCCGCCAACGATCAGGCAACGGTCTCTGTAATTAACAGCGGCGCAACCCTTGAAGTCAATGATGGACTCGGGATGCCCGGCAGCATTATTCAATTCGACGCCAGCCAGATCTCGTCGATTCTTGTCACAGGCACGGATAGCTCACAGACGGTTCATTTTCTTGGTCAACAGGGCCTGGATTTGACCGGGCCAGTGGATCTCACCGGTTTCACAGGCAATGTGAATATCGGGATTGATCTGCTGATCGGCGCTGGTCAACCCCCGCAATTCAACCCCGCCTCAACGGTGACCTACCTGGGCCAGTTTGAACTGACCGGGGATCAACTCAGCGTGATCCTGCCGAATGAGCTGAATCTGGATGACGCCTTTGTCATTCAAATCAACGGGGCCAATCTTGAAATCATCGATTCTGCTCATTCCAACACCCTGCTCTTCTCCACACCCACGGCTGGTTTGAATTCGATCAAAGTCATCGGAGCCGATGGGGAAAGCGATTTCCTGACACTGGATTATAGCGTTGCCGGTTTAACGGACATCGCGATCTCGTTTGACGGTGGCAGCGGCGGCAAGGACGCTTTGGAATTTTCCGGCGGTATTTTTGATACGGTAACCCACAATTTAACGGGACCGGGCGCAGGCTCGATTGATTTCAGCGGCAATAGCATCACAGAAATCAGTTACGTCGGTCTGGAACCCGTTTTCGGCGGAAATAATACCGCCAATAATATCGAAATCAACATCCCCTTGGGCACGCTGGACGCCGTCCTGGAAAATTCTGCTGCCCCAGGCGAAATGCAGATCCGCAGCCTGAGTGCCGATTTCGAATTAACCACCTTTGCTTCACCCGTGGATTCACTTACGATCAATACTACGGGGGGGAACTCAATCGTCGCGCTCAATTCGTTTGACGCCGCGTTTGCTCCCACGGATTTGATCATATCCGGAAAACCGGGCGACACCTATCAACTGACGGCCAATGATCTCCTGGCAGATACCGTCTCCCTGACATTATCCGGCGGAGCGACTCTGGACTTGGATACGTTCAATGAAACAGTCAACGTTTTGGTTCTGGAAGAAGGGACCATCATCGCGACTGGCGGCATTTTAACCGCCCAGTCCGATTTAGATCTCCGGTCAGGAACCGTCAAAGCACAATTGAACGGAACGGATCTGATTAAAAATGGCATGGGGACGGTGATTCTCGATGCGGCCAATGGTTATGCCGGCCAGACCATCATCAATGACGGCACGCTGAAACTGGCCCGCTCCTATGCGATTCCGACGACATCCAGTGTGGATCTCACCGCCGTCACCAGCGTGCTCGATCCGAATGGTTTTGAAGTCTCACTCACCTCACTGACCGGTTCCGGCAAAGTGCTTCTGGGTGGCGCTGCAGGAATTCTGGACGTGAATCAGGCGGCTGCCACCTCCTCCACATTTGCCGGCGACATCAGCGGCGATGGCAGCCTGTCCAAATCGGGTTCAGGCGAATTCATTCTCTCCGGAAGCAGTTCGTTTACCGGATCCACCACGGTTCAGGACGGATCGCTCAAAGTTGAAGGCACCTTAAAAACAACAGAAGTAATCGTTACAGCGAATGCAACACTGGCAGGCTCCGGCAACATCGATGCTCCTGTAACCCTTAATTCCGATGGCGTTCTGGCCCCCGGCTCCAGCCCCGGAATCATCAACGCAGGAGATTTGACACTCAGTGCCGGTTCCCTGCTGGATATCGAAATTGACGGGACGACTGCAGGGCTCGAATACGATCAGATTCAGGTGACTGGCGCTGTTGATCTTACGGGGGCCACGCTCAATCTGACCAGCGCGTTTACCGCTGCTGCCGGAAATGAATTTTTGTTAATCGACAATGATGACGTTGATGCGGTGACAGGCGAATTTGCCGGTCTCGCGGAAGGCACCCTGTTTTCCTTTAATGGAAATCAGGTTTATATTTCCTATGTAGGGGGGGACGGAAACGACGTCGTGCTGACCGTCAATTCTCCCCCTGCGACTTCGAACCAGATTTTCAGTCTCGACGAAAATACGATCAACACGACCTCTCTCGGTAGTATCACAGCAACCGACCCGGATCTGCCACCCGACAGCCTGACTTTCAGTGTCACGGGAGGCACCGGCCAGACTGCGTTTAGTGTCAGTGCTTCGGGAGAAATCACGGTCGCCGATGAAACTCAACTCGATTATGAAACAACGACATCTTTCGACCTGGAGATACTCGTCACAGACAGTGCCGGGGAGACCGACACCGCAACCATCACCATCAATCTGAACCCTCTGAACGACAACGCGCCCATTGTCAACAACCAGGTGCTTAACGCTGATGAGAACACCTTGAATGGCACAAACGTGGGAGCTGTGATCATCGCCACCGATGCAGATCTCCCCAACGACACTCTCACATTCTCTGCAACAGGAGGCAGTGGTGCAGCCGCCTTTGCCATCAGCTCTAATGGCCAGATCACTGTCGCTGACCAGAGTCTGCTGGACTACGAAACAACGACGTCTTTCGAACTGGATATTCTGGTCACTGACGGTGCCGGAGCCACAGACACCGCGACGATCACCATCAATCTTAATCCGTTGAACGACAATGCTCCCGTGATCGTCAATCAGATTCGCAGCGTGGATGAAAACGCAGTCAACGGCACGAACGTCGGAGCGGTCCTCGTTGCCACGGATGACGATTTACCCGGCGACACGCTGACCTATTCCGAGGCAGGCGGCACCGGTGCGGCCGCATTTGACATTACGGCAGGCGGACAAATCGTCGTTGCCGACCAGAGTCTGCTCAACTTTGAAGCGAACGCCTCTTATGCATTCGATGTCATTGTAGACGACAACAACGGTTCGACATCAACTGCTACGATAACGATCAATCTGAATGATCTTGTGGAAACGCTGGTCATCGACGCTGCAGATTGGTCGGTAAATGACATCACTCTGGTGCGCGATGGTAGTCAGTTGCGTGTGCTGGAAACAGGGACGATGAATGAAATCGTCCCCTCGCACAACTTTGCGAACATCTCCAGTGTCATCATCACCGGCAACGGCGCTGGCAATACCGTACGTCTCGATATCAGTGGTGGCGACATTACCCCCGCAGGGGGCATCAGCTTTGACGGCGGTGCCGGTTCGAATACACTCGTCGCGGCAAATCAGGCCAATGACTGGCTGATTGATGGCGTGAACGCCGGCAGACTATTGTCTGGGTCTGTCACGTTCACGAATGTGGAAAACCTGCAAGGGGGCAGCGATGTTGACACTTTTTCGATCAGTGGATCGCAATCGTTGAATCTTCTGGGGGGGCTGGGCAATGACGTGTTTCAGTTTATTGACGACGCCTCTCTCCTGAATGGTACCATTGATGGCCAGGGAGGTACTGACCATCTCGATTTGACAAATTACACCGCCGACCTGATGGTCAAGTTGTCGGGTATCGGCAGCGCCGATGGTTTTAACGGAAGCGAAGCGGCGAACTCCGTTACATTCGCAAATATCGATCAACTGACCGGTGGCACGGGAGCCAATACGTTGACCGGCATCAACAACTCCGCCAGCTGGACGTTGAATGGAACAAATACTTATCTGAGTACCAACTCGCTCTCCTTCAGCATTTTTATCAATCTGACAGGCGGGAGTGAAGCGGACACATTCGATGTCACACCCGCTGCGGAAGCATTCAACATTACCGGCGGTGACCCTGGGAGTAATCCGTTTGGCGATCAACTCAACATTGATACATCGGCTGTCGGCACCGCGCTGGTCACATCCAATGGCAGTGATGCCGGTTCCGTAACGGGAGCGTTCCCTGCTATCACTTACAGTGAAATCGAGAACTTCGCCATTTCGGGCGTCGTAGATATTCAGATTGATGGGACGTCGAACAACGATCTCATCGAAATTCTGGTCGTCGGGTCTGACATTGAGTATCGACTGGGCGGGACACTCATTGGCACCAGCTCTCTCTCCGAAACCAATAGTATCACGGTTTACGCCGGCGACGGAGACGACAGTCTGACCGTTGACAGTGCCCTCGCTGCGGCAGGTATCACGGTGACTTATGACGGAGAAGGAAATAACTCCACTAATCCGGGCGATGTACTGAGCCTGCTGGGAACCACGACATCTGTTGAATATTATTTCACCAACAGCAGTTCCGGCAGTATCCGCATTGATGGTGCTTTGACGGATTTCATCGTGTATAGCGGCCTGGAACCGATCACTTCGACCATCAATGCCACAAATGTCACTCTGAATTACAGCGGCGTTTCCGAAACGATTACCATTTCCGACGCAGGTAGCGGTCAAACAACGGTTACTTCCACAGCCGGCGAAATGCTGACCTTTACGAATCCCACCAGTTCCCTGATCATCAACACGGGCGCCGGCGATGATATTGTGGATCTCAATTCGCTGACCGCCAGCTTCACTGCATCGCTGACCATCAATGGCGACGCTGATAATGACACGGTGAATGCCAATAGCAGCGTTTCATTCAACACAGGCAAGACGATTACATTCAACGTCGAAACCATTAACGTTGCCAATGCCATCACTCTGACAGCAGCGGGCATCGCCTTTAATGCAAACGAAGTGAACCTGGATGGCGATCTGGTTTCCACGAATGTTTCCGGCGACGCTGCCACAGTCAATGTACTCGGCTCAGTGGGGGGCGCCGACATTCAGGACGCCGTTGATGTCGCTGGCACAGGGGGTATCATCAATGTCGCAACTGGTATTTATCACACTACCGGAACACTGAATGTGGATGAGTCGGTCTCGATTCTGGGAGCGGGTAAAGACGTTGTACAAATTCGCAAAGCGGGTGCTCCCACGAGTTCGTTTGACATCGCCGTGAATATTTCAGCGAACAATGTGACGATCTCCGGTGCGCAATTGGGTTGGGAAACACATACTTCAGCCACCGATTATCTGGGGTACGTCGTCTACACAACGGCGGACAATACTACTTTGAACAACCTGCTATTCAGTGACAACTATCGCAGCGCCGTCGTTTTTGAAGGCGCGGATCATCTCGAAGTCTCCGACTCCATCTTCGAAGGCAAACTTGGCCGTGCTGCGATTCGCGACGGAGACAGTGGCAGCGGCGAAAACTTCCTCATCACGCGTAATGAATTCCGCGAAGACCATTTCCGCTGGGGGCCGATTTCCATTGGTCCCCAGGGAACCTTTGGCGACCCCAATAACTTCGCTTTCAGTGGAGTGATCTCATTTAACTATTTCGGAAACGGCATCCAAGCAGGTTCCTTCCAGGAAGCCGGCGATCAGAACTATACCGTCACCATCACCAACGGCGGCATGACTGCGGACGGAATCGACATCATCCACAACACGTTTGACTGGCAGGATTCCGCCACGACGAACGGCAACGGTATTTATGCTCAACCCGGCGGGGTTTATTTTGATCCTTCGCTGTCAGTGGCGCTGGGCACCGTTAATATCACAGACAACATTTTCAACGGTTTTACCTACGACGGACCTCAACCCACGACCGACCCGCTATGGAATCCGGCCGGCGGCGTGTTTGGCGGCGCGCTGGAGTTCGACGGCGTCGATGATTTTGGTCTCTTCCAGGATGCGAATTTCGATGTCGGCGAATCAGGCACGCTCAGTTTCTGGGTGAACATGGATGATCAGGGACGCCGCAATCAGTTTTTCGAAGGCCCCAATAACGGCGGCATGGAATTCCAGTACCGCACGAACAGCGGCGGTCAATTTTACGGCAGCCCGAACCGTAATGACGGCAACGGCAATACCTATGTCATTCAAGACGGCGGCGCAGGGGGCACGACCGGAGTCTGGCAGAATATCCAATACACGTGGGACTACAACGGCGGCGTCAATCCGCAAATGCACCTTTATATTGATGGGGTCGAGGTCGGATATCTCAGCACCACTTACGATTCCGATTTGGCACAATGGACGGCCACCGTCAGCACCGTCAATGAACTGATGAATGTCGGCCGCGACCCCGGTGATACCACCCGTTTCTTCGACGGACTCATGGATGACGTCGCCTGGTTCGATCAGGCATTGAATCAGACCGATCTGGACACAATCCGCACGACGGGTGTCGCCACTCTGGCCGCAGACACACGACTCGTCGCACATTGGGATTTCGACCAGTCATCCGGAAATATCGCCATTGATAACAAAAACGGCATTCAGATGCTGATTTCTACGAACGGCATTGTTCCCTTTGGTCCCGAATTCCAGACCGCAGCCGGTCAGTTCGGCGGCGCATTGGAATTCGACGGGATTGATGATTTCGCTACCTTCCAGGATGCCAGCTTTGATGTGGGTCGCAAAGGGACCTTGAATTTCTGGGTCAAGATGGATGATGTCGGAAAACGAAACCAGTTCTTCGAAGGCCCCGATGATGGCGGTATGGAATTTCAATACCGCACGAACGGCGGCGGTCAATTCTACGGGCGGACCCAGAACGGTGCTGACTTCACCATTCAGCAAGGCGGACAGTCCGGCGTCGCAGGCGTCTGGACCAACATCCAATACACGTGGGACGCCGACACAGGTGAAATGCACATTTACCTGAATGGTTCGGAAGAGCCGTATCTCTCAACATTCGATCAAAATCTGGCCGGTTTTGACAGCACTCATTTTACCGACACGGTGAATGGTCTGATGAATGTTGGCCGTGATCCCGGTGATCCCTCCCGATCCTTCGACGGGCTCATGGACGACATCGGCTGGTTTAATGACGTACTGGACTCAATTGATCGCGCAGACATTATGAACAATGGTGTCACGGCATTGACCGGGGATCCGCGCCTCGTGGCACACTGGAATCTGGACGACGCCCCCGGCACAACGGTTGTCGCTGGAAACAGTGGCACGAGTATCGTACTCTATCTGCAGGCCGAGCCACCCCTGCCCCCGATCCAGGGTTTTGGCGTGATCGCCCCGCTTAATGCCAATGTCACTTATAATGCCTTCAATAACAACGACCTCAATTCGAATGTCACTTTGGATGCGACCAACATCATCGGCGATCCTCTGTTTGCCTATGAAAATGATCCCCTGTATGTCAGCACGGACTCTCTCGATGAACAGTTCACCATCGGCTTCGGTTCTTCGGCCGCCTATACTTCGTCTGAATTCGCCGGCGATACAAACACGACCACACCCCATATCGGCGCCTACCAGAATCCTCCCACCGTTTATCCCGGAGTCTATGGCACGGGCGATATCGTCATTTATGGTACCGGCGAAGATGACCTGCTGGAATTAACACTGACGGGTGAGAACACCGCGACCTTCGTCCTGACCCGGGATTTTGGTGGCGCGGGTCAAATCGTGCTGGATACCGTCTTCCTGACGGATATCACCTCAATCACCTTTAATGGTTTAGGCGGGGATGACGTACTCATTCTCAATCAACCCGACAATCTCTTTTTCAATCCTTCCGGCGGGATCATCTTTAACGGCGGGTCTCAGAACAATGACGGCAATGCTCTGGGGATTGCCGGATTAAATGGCGATACGCTGGTCATCAATCACAATATGCCGCTCGAAGCCGATTCGGTATCTTATGTCTTCACTCCAGATTCTGTACCGGCTGAAGGTGAAGACGGTAACATCACGATCACAGACAGCAGCATGAGCGATGGCTCCACAACGATCACCTTTACAGGCCTGGAACCGATTATCGACCATCTGCTGGTGGCAGATCGTATTTTTGATTTCACCGACGCAGACGAAACGATTTCATTATCCGACGATGGCGTCGCCAGCGATCATTATTCATTCATCGATTCAACACTCAGTGAGTCGGTCCTCTTCTTGAATCCGACCAGTTCGATCACGATTCGCACCGACAGCGCGGGGACAGCAGTCGGCGTTGATACGGTCCTGATCAACAGCCTCGATAGTTTCTTCGATGCCAGTCTGACAATTCTTGCGGGCAGCGATGATTCTGTCACGTTCCAGACGAACACAAATCTGGTCACGGGAGACCTGTTCGTCACTGCGGAAAGTGTTAACATTCTGGCTGATATCGACGCGGCCTCTGTTGAAATCAGTTCTTCAGGAGTCACCAGCACCACATTTGGCGTCTCACCCAGGACGGTCACCACCACCGGCTCACAAATCTATCATGACGCCGTGAATCTGGGAGTATCGACCACATTCACTTCAACGACCACGGGAGATATCACGTTCAATTCTTCCGTGACGGGGGGGGGCGGAATTAATGTCGATCTCAGTTCCACAGAAAACATCATTTTAAACGGTGCGTTTGCAACGGATGGAAATGTCACAGCGACTGCCGATTCTGACAGCTCAGGGGCAGGCGACTTTACAATGCAGGTCGGCTCCAGCCTGGATGCCGGTTCGGGAACGATTGACATCGACGGCGCCAACGTCACAACACGTTCGTTGACGACCACGAACAGTTCCGCGACTTCAATTTCGATTGCTGCCAATAACGGAAATGTCATTACCAAAGATGGCGGCGTGAATTCTCTCGGTGACATTACCATCAACGCCACGGGCACGATTACACTCGAAGACGACGGGGTGAATACTGGCGATGGGGGCAGTGTTATCATAAAAGCGCAAAGCGATATCACATCCACCGGCGCTGGTATCAACACCACGCTCGGCGCTGCATCGGGTGGTGTCGTGACGCTGACTTCCAGCCTCGGCAGAGTTGATGTTTCCAATGGAAATGTACTCACAGGAGATGGCGGAAACATTAATATAGATGCCGTTACTGGTTTTGCAGCGATCAATGCCAGTTTTGATACGACCGCAGGTACAGGCGGTGGCGACGTCGAAGTCAACGTCTCTGCCGGTAGCAGTTCCATTACCAATGGGGGAATCACCGTCAATGACGCGGGAACGATTCTGTTAACGGCGAAAGGCGTCACTTCAGACATTCTGATTTCTGCAGGATTAACCAGCGCCGATGGCAGTATCACGATCCTGGCCGACAACGATATCACACTGACTTCGAACGCAAAAATCCTCAGTCAGGTCAGCGGCACGATTACCTTGACTGCAGACGCGGCGTCTAATGGAAATGGTTCTAACATTACAATGAAAGATTCTGTCACCGAGGGGGCGCTGATCGACGCCGGTTCGGGCGAAATCATTCTCAGCACCGATGGCAATATTCTCCTGGGAGGGCTGCTGACAACAGGAAATGTAAGCCTGACCTCCGCGTCAATTATTGATAATGGCGACTTCCACACCGACATCGTCGCGTCCACCGCCGTGTTGACCACAACTGCTGGGATTGGCGTTGGTAACCCGCTCGAAACAGAGATCAGCACACTCACTGCTACCGTTTCCGGAATCGGCGGTCTCTTCATCGATAACACAATCGACGTTGAGCTGCTGGATATTTCGACCTTTGATGGAAACATCACGTTAAATGCAACGGGAACTATCACCGCAACATCAGTCGTCTCGACAAACGACTCAGCCAGTGACGACAACGACATCATACTGACGGCCACTGGCAGTAACAGCGACATTCTGGTAACAACGATTACTGCCGTTGGTAACGCCGATGTCACACTCACCGCCGATGATGGCATTCTCGACTCCAACGATGCCGACACAAATAGAATTACCGCTGATAATTTAACGCTGACTTCCAGCAGTGCGGGTGGCACTCAGGACGGGATTGACGTCGACACAGACGTGAACAGCCTGACTGCAGACGTCAATACGAACGCGGGCGGCATTCGCATCGGTGAAGTAGACGCGGTCACATTAACGCAGGTCACGACAGCCGACGGTTTCATTACAATCAACTCAGGGGGCACGATTAAAGTCCTCGACGTCAACTCGGCAAACAGTTCTGCCTCTGATACGGCGAATGGGATCACGCTCACGGCGACTGGCGCTGACAGCGATATCATCGTCACAACGCTCACCGCTCAGAATACTGCTGACATCACGCTCAACTCAGACCGTGATGTGCTGGATTCCAACAGCGCCGACATGAACATCACTGCCGGCGATCTGTTAACCATCGTTGCCGGACGGAATATCGGTGGCATCACCAGCATCTTTACAGAAGCAGGATTTGACCCGCTGCAGACGACCGTTGATCATCTTGATTTGACCAGCGGCAATATCATAGCCATTCACAATACGGACACGACACCCGAGTTAATCAATCTGGATGCTGCAGGAACCGGTGCAGGAACAACATTCATAAAAGCCACTAATGGCGCACTTGATGTCTCAATGACGTCCGGCATCAGTGCCCTGATGACCCCTGATCATATCGGATTTGTCTCCGATAAATCAATCACTGTCCCAACCGGGTTGCAAACCGAGAACCTGCGTCTGGATGCCCCTGATATTTTCAATTTTGGTGGCGGTAACATTGTAGTCAATGCGGTCAACTCGATTTTGTTTCAATCCGACTCTACTACAAATTCTACAGTAACAGTAGAGATCACGGCGCAGCAGTTTGATGGAACCGCTACGGGCAGCGATTTCACGATTATCAATAACTCCCCTGCTCTGCAACTGTTTGATCTGAATACGGATTCAATAGCTTTGGCCGGCGGCACCGACACCAATGTCTCTCTGACATCAACGGGAAGTATTACGGTCACAAATTTAGTACAAACACTGGGAACAGGCACGCTGTTCATCGGAACGACAGATACAACCGCCGACCTGATTCTGAATGAGAACATTCAAAGTGAAACGGGCAGCGTCACAATTGAGACCGCCGATGACATTATCTTCAACGGTACGACAAGTCTGACCAGCACATCCGGCAGTATCGTTCTGACAGCCGATGCAGACAGCGGCGCTGGAGGAATCTTTGGTGGGATTACCATGTCCGACGGTTCGTTCATCAACGCCGGTGATGGCACGGTTAAACTGGATGCCACTGATGATATCACGCTCGGACAAATCATCACAACCAATGCCACGGACTTTGCGATTCACCTGGAGACCGATTCCAGTATCATCGATGCCGGCGACAGCACGGGCGAAGACCTGATTGCGAATGAAACAGGGGCGCGTGTTACAATTGTCGCGGCATTGGGCGCCGGTAAAGTTGCCGATGCTAATGGCGAAATTGAAACTCAAGTCGACCAGATCAACATTACCAACCTGACCTCAGGTGAAATTCAGATCATCGAAACCGATGCCATCGTGATCCATGACATCCTTCAGACGACGGCCGGTGATATTCGTGTGATTTCAGGCGGAAATATGCTGCTTTCCGGTTTGATTGAAACCGTGTCAGACGGGGTGGTACTCGATTCCCAGGCAGCGATTATCGACCAGAACGACGGCTTACCCGATCCGCTCAATATTCATGCCACCAGTCTGACCCTGAAAGCAGTGACCGGTATCGGCATTGGAAACACCCTCGAAATAAGTGTAGACACATTTGCGGCTGACTCCACCGACGGTGATATCCTGCTGCATAACACAGCGAGTACTGCTGTCACCGCAACCAGCATTACTACGGGAACTGGTAATATCCAACTGTCGCAGCTCGGCAACGAATCACTGACGGTTGATCTGGCAACAACCCATGGCGGAACGATCACTGTCTCGAATACCGGGGATGCCCAGACCGATCTACTGACACTCACATCCCTGTCTGCCGGAGGAGCGACACCGGAAATTAATGTCTCCACGATTGGATTCGGGAACATCCTGCTCGGCGATCTGACTGCACTGGAGGGAGTCATCTCTGTCACCTCAGCAGGCGAAATCAATGATGCGGTCGACGATCTGGGTTTACCCATAGTCGATCTGAACGCTGCTTCCGGTTCGATTACATTGCAGGCAGTTAACGGCATCGGGAATAACGACCGCGTCGAACTTTCCGGCGGAACGCTCTCAATCAATACCACGACCGGCAATATTGATGTTGCCAGTATTTCCTCAACAGACACAGGTTTCGTGGGAATCTTACGTCTGACGACCGGCGGTGGAACGATTGATTTCCTGCAAACGGGCGGGCAAGATGCCGCATTCGAGGAAATTGCCACCACGGGCTCTGCGGTCACAATTGAATCTGATGGTTCGATCGTCTTTGAAAATTTCGGAATGCTCTCGAATGTCGTTTCAACAGATGGCGCGGGAACCATTCAAGTGACAGCCACTGGTGTGAACTCATCGATTCAGGTGAATGACGGTTTCAGCACGGTTGGTGGAACCATTGACCTGACAGCCCAAAACAGTTTGAACTTCGGCAGCGACGGCGATTTAAATACCTCTAACGGGAAGCTGACATTGGTCGCCGATTCGGTGTCAGCAGGAGTTGGCGGCGGTGGCATCGCGATGTCAGACGGAACCGTCTTCAATACCGGAACCGGGATTGTCGATTTGCAGGCGGGCGACAATATTGCCATCGGACAGTTAATCACAACCACACTCACACGACTCACGAGCACCGCAGGTGGCGTGCTGGATGCCGGCGACACCGGAGGTAAAGATATCACCGCCGATGAACTGGTCATCAGAACGGTTGCCGGAGCGGGTTCTGCGAATCCGCTTGAAACAGCGGTTTCAATGTTAGCCGCTGCGAATACGGATTCAGGCAGTATTCAGATTCATAATGATCTGGGGGGCCTTTTATTAACCATTGGCACGGTGGACGGAGTGGCAGGCATCACCAACTCGGCCAGTGTTGCCGGCGACATTATCATTACCAACGCCAGCCCGCTCACCGTCGATTCGCCTGTCACGAACAGTTCGGGGGGCAATATTGATCTGGAGTCAACCGGTCCTGGAAACTTAACGTTGAACGCCTCCGTGCGTGCGTCAGGGGGGAATGGCAACATCAACGTCGAAGCCGGTAACGGGATTTTAGACATCAATGATACAGGTCTCGCCTCGGACCATAGTGTCGCGGGAACAGGTGTTTTCTCGGGGCATGGCAGCGGTGGTGTGTTAATCGATTCGAATGCGACACTGAATTCACAAACGGGAGCCATCGCCGGTGTGCCTCCCGACCTGCGTAATATCTTGACGCCTCAGATTCTCGCGACAGGACAAGCCATGGTCACCGGAGACTTTGGCCGATTCACTGAGCAGAACTTCTTCATCACGATTGACTGGGGCGATGGGACGGTTGAAACCTTTAATTTCGATAACCCGGGTTCATTTGTTTTTGAGCATACTTATATCGGCAATCCGAATAACGCCAACCCGGCGGCTGACATCCCCATTCTGGTGACCATGCAGGGAGATATGCAATTTACGTTTACGGATGGATCGGGAAACCTGGATTTCACAAGCCAGTCCGGATTACTGACAACGCCGGGTGAAGGTTTTGCCAACGTTGCGATCGATACCACACCGCAGGTTCCACATTTAGTATTTCCCCGAACCGAAGTGGTGCTGGATTCAACTTCGAACCTGCAGTCTGTCTTTACCTCAAAAGATACAATTTCCATTGAATCGGCAATCAATGAAGCAAATAAAAATGTGGAGCGTCTTGTATTTCTAAGGATCCTGGCTCCCAACGGAAATGTAATCGAAGATGTTCCCCTTGAAGAATCCGATCTGGATAACCTCCCACAACTGTTTAAATCTCTACCTGACGGCCGCTATCAGATTTATCTGAAGGAAGCCGGTGAAGAACGCATTCGGCTTCTGATGGATATCGATATTCGCGGTGGAAAAGCAACGGATGTCTCTGAAGACCAGTTAAACCAGTCGTCTTCCAGGGACACACAGAATACCACAGGCGAAGAGAGTTCGACCCAACTTGAACTCGAAGAGAGCGAATTGATTTCATTGATGGAGAACTGGCTGCATGATGGATTGCAGAAGCTGACAACGATCATCACCACGGATGCGGACGCTGCAGAAACCCAGAGTCATTTTGATTTTCCAGAACGGCTGATGATTGACAATCGGTCGAAATTCGAGCACACAGACCTGAGCAGTCCCGAAATAAATCAAAAACAGTCCCCTGCAGAGGTTAACACAACGCAACTAAATACCTCGGAAAAAGCATGGGGCAGTGCTGCGTTACTTTCCGGTTATTTCCGTGGTAAATCATTGCTCAAAAAACCGGCGAAACAGGAAGAGTTTGAGGACGCAATGGAAAAATACGGCAAACGGTTGCTGAATCGTCATTATCAGATGCTGAAACGGGATCAATAATACCAGACGCGGCAGAGCGTCTTCATAATAATACGACGAACTAAAATACATTCGATTTACTAATATCATATTCAAAAGAGACCTCGTTGATTTCAGGCATGAAAACGACGAAAACATGCGGGTAAGATTATGAACAACATTCCGGACAAAGAAGAACGAGATGACGAATCGTCTGAAGATCTGAACTCTCGCAATGATCAGACGCCTTCCGATTCAGACAGTGATTCTGATAACGACAGCGCGGAAAACGATCAAACCATGATTTCTAATGAATGGGCATCGGAAGAAATTCCAAGCGCAGGTCACGAGACTTCGGAAGATTCCATTGCCGAAGACGACAGCGCGGAAAATGATCAAACCATGATCTCTGATGAATGGCCATCGGAAGAGATTTCGAGCGCAGGTCATGAGACTTCGGAAGATTCCATTGCCGATGACGACAGCGCGGAAAACGATCAGACCATGATCTCTGACGAATGGGCATCGGAAGAGATTTCGAACGCAGGTCATGAGACTTCGGAAGAGTCCATCGCCGATGACATGTATCAGACCATTGTTGAGCCGGAAACGTTAGGGATTGATCAAACGCTATCGGAAGAGGATCAAAACGCCTGGGCGGAAACACGCACCATCAGTGAAATCCCAGATGAGCGGCCGGAATCCGCGAACGATCAGACCCTGATACTCAACGAATCGGAGAATCTGTCCGACATTAATGCCACATTAGTTGAAGGTGACAATACGCCCCGCGATATCGATGCGACACTCGTCTCTGATGATATCCCCCCGGAACTCGTAGCAACGATGAATTCAGCCTGGGGCGGGGAAATGGCAACGATGGCTGAAGGTCCTGAGATGACCATCAAAGCCCCGGATCTTGCCGGTGAGGAACTGACAAATCAGACATCACTGGTGATTAAAAAACGCGCATTTAGCGATAAGATCAAATCAGAATATATCAATAATGCCGAGTATGAGTTGCTGGAAATTCTTGGTCAGGGAGGCATGGGGATTGTCTATACGGCACGACAGACCTCGATCGATCGTCAAGTCGCCGTCAAGATGCTCAAGGGTAAAACCGCTAAGAATCGCGATCAGCGGCACAAATTCCTGGCGGAAGCTGTCGTCACCGGCGAACTGGACCACCCCAACATCGTCCCCATTTATGACGTGGGAAGTAATAACAGCGGTGCGCTATTCTATTCGATGAAAAAAGTGGAAGGCCGCCCGTGGTTAAAGTCAATCCGCAAAAAATCTCTGGCCGAAAACCTGAATATCCTGATGAAAGTGGCCGATGCGGTCGCATTCGCGCATTCGAGAAGCGTCGTCCATCGCGACTTGAAACCGGAAAACGTCATGTTGGGTGAGTTCGGCGAAGTGCTGGTCATGGACTGGGGGCTGGCACAGTCCACGTCCGGATTCCGGAAGTCCAGCAGTATCATCACGACATCCAGCATGGGCGGAACCCCCGCTTACATGGCACCGGAAATGGCAACGGGGCCGGTCGATAAAATATCGCCGCTCTCGGATATCTATCTGTTAGGGGCCATTCTGTACGAAATCCTCATGGGACGACCGCCGCATACGGGTAAAACCGCCATGAAATGCCTGATGGCGGCTGCAAAAAATGAAATCGTGCCGACCGAGAAAAAAGGGGAACTCGTTGAGATTGCAATGAAAGCCATGGCAACGCAACAGAAGGATCGATATCCCACTGTGCAGGCGCTGCAGCAAGCCATCATGGATTATCAATCGCATTCGGAAAGTATTTCTCTGGCAACCAGAGCCGAAACCGATTTGAATTCCGCTGTTGAAACAGAGAACTATCAATTGTTTTCACGCGCTCTATTCGGCTTCCAGGAAGCACTTTCGCTCTGGCCGGAAAACACATCGGCTCAGGCTGGAGTGACGAAAACCACATTAAGCTATGCCAGTACCGCATATACTAAAGGCGACTATGATCTCGGTCTTTCGCTGCTGAATGAACAGGAACCGTCACATACCGAACTTATTGAAAAAATCCGCTCTGACCAATCTGAACGCGATGCCCGACAACAAAGGCTCCGTACCGCAAAACGCGTATTTGTAGGCATGCTGGCGACAGTCATGTTTGTCGTCACCGGTGCCTTCTTCTGGATTCGGGCGGAAGCAAATCGCGCCTTGAAAGCAGAAGTCGTCGCCGAAACCGAACGGGATACCGCCATCGAAGAACGTAAGAAAGCGGATGCAGCACGTGCCCAGGAAACCATTGCACTCCAAAAAGCAGTAGTCTCTGAAAAGAAGGCGATCGCTCAAAAGGAAAAAGCTGAAGAGGCCCAACGGCAGGAAGCAGTCGCCCGCCAGGAAGAAATTATTGCACGTCAAAAAGCAGTCGAGTCTGAAAAAGAGGCCATCGCTGCGAAAGAAAAAGAACAATACGAAGCCTACATCGCCCGCATTGGCCTGGCTGCCGCCAAGATTGATGAAAACGCGTTCGAAAGTGCCATTCAGTTACTCAACGGGTGCCCTGAAGAATTACGAAACTGGGAGTGGGGGCGGCTCATGCACCTCTGCTCGCAAAGCAGCCGCACCTTCGATGCAAAAGCACCGATCGACGCATTAGCAATTTCGCGCGATGGTTCACAGTTTGTTACAGGCGGCAAAGATGGTTTTGCGCGGCTCTGGGATCGTGCGACGGGAAAAGTCATCGCCGCATTCGATCATCAAAAGTACCCTGTCTTAGCGGTCGCCATCAGTCCTGACGGAAAAACACTGGCTACCGGCTGTGAAGATCCGGACGGCTTTCTCAAGCTCTGGAATCTCGAATCACATTCGCAACTCGCAAAAGTCTTCTCCGATCCCAGTCAAAAAACACCTTTTGACAAAGGGCACACGGAAGGCGTTCTCAGTATCACTTTCTCCAAAGACGGCACACGGCTCTTAACCAGCTCCTATGATAAAACCGCGCGGCTCTGGGAGTTGGAAACCGGAAAACAATTACGCCGCTTCTGGGGACATAACTGGTGGGTCTGGGATGCTAACTTCTCAACCGATGAGCGTCGGATTGTCACAGCCAGCCAGGATGGAACCGCCGTCATCTGGTCCGTGGAAACAGGAAAACAGGGCGCCCCCTTCACCGGCCATCAGGGCCCCGTGTATTCCGCCCATTTCTCGCCCGATCCTGAAAGTAAGCATGTTGTCACCGGCGGTTATGATCGCCGCATCCTGTTATGGAAACCGGAAGACATTGTGCCTTACGACTTTTCAAAAATCGTTTCCGGCAGGAATAAAGAAACGTCTCCCTATACCGCTTTTGAAGGTCATCAGGAAACCGTGCAGTCTGCAGAGTTCGCCGCTGACGGCACGATAATTATCAGTGCCAGCCATGACAATACGGTCAAGCTCTGGGACATCGCAACCACAAAAGCAATCAAGACGTTTCGCGGCCATGACAGTTGGGTTCAGGCCGCAACACTGTTGAATGATGGCAAATGGATCCTTTCCGCCAGCCATGACGCGCATCTGAAATTGTGGAACATTGCCGATTATGCAGAAATTCGCACGCTGAACGGACGCGTGCTCGCACAGCACGTGGATGCGATTCTGGATGTTTCCTTTTCGCATGATGGAACACAACTGGTCACTGCCAGTCGCGATAAAACCGCGATTTCCTGGAATGTTGCCACCGGAGAACCGCAAAAAGAATTCACGGAAGGACATGCCTTCCTGGCATCGAATGCGGTCTTTTTACCAGACCACAAACGTCTGGCGACAGCAGCCGTCGACAATTCCGTCCGGATCTGGGATATTCAAACGGGAACAGAACAAAAGAAATTTGAACACACAGGACGCAGTGCCGCCATCGATGTTTCTACGGATTCGCGTTTATTACTGACCGGCAGTGATGAAAAAACGGCGCGTATCTGGGATATCGAATCAGGTAAGCGGCTCAAAGAATTCAAAGGTCATCAGTCGGAAGTCAGCGCCGTGGCGTTTACTCCAGATATGCGTTTCTGTGCCAGCGGTGATGCACGGGGCCGATGTATGCTGTGGGATGTCGCTACCGGCGCGTTACTGCACCAACTCGAAGGACACACACGCCGCATTACCGCGGTCAAGTTTCTGCCTGACGGCAAAACACTGCTTACCGCCAGTGGCGACAATACCGTAGGCAGCTGGGACGTAGAGACCGGAAAAGAAAACAAAGCGTCCATTCTGAAGCATCCTGACGCAATTCTATCGATGGCGATTTTTCAGAATGGAAAACAGGTCGCTACAAGTTGTGCTGACGGACTGGTCAGAATCTGGGATATCGCGACTCCCCAGGTGATTCAGACAATTCAACCGGCCCAGGGACTGATTAATTCGGTTAGTATCTCACATGATGATAAGCGAATCCTTACCGCGAATGTCCAGCAGAGAGTGATTCAGGTCTGGGCCGCGGATACCGGAAAAGAGTTGCTTGTTCCCGGTAAAAATGGCCAGTTAAATTCGTTTCTGGATTTCAGAACAAAAGGCGGCATGTTGTGGACTGCGGTCTATTCTCCCTATCATGATTCCATCCTGACTGTGGGCGGACGAGACGCACGTCTCTGGGATGGTATGAATGCCAAACCCGTGATGTCTTTTCACCCGCATGGCGTTGTGGCGTCAGCTTCATTTTCTCCTGATGGGAAATGGCTTGTCACCGGCAGTTGGGATAATACGGCCAAAATCTGGAATACTCAGACTGGGCACGCAGAAAAGAAACTGGAACAGAAGCACCAGGGTTATGTCAATACGGTACGCTACTCGCCAGATGGCAAACAGATCCTGACTTCCAGCGATGATGGTACTTCAAAAATCTGGGACACGGCCAGCGGAAATGTGATTTTGACGCTCGACCAGCCCGGCACACATGTGAAGAGCGCCGTCTTTTCACCCGACGGATTACGCGTTGTCACCGCAGCGGATGACAAAACACTGGTTATGTGGGATTCCAAAACCGGCAAGAAATTAACAACATTCACAGGCCACCAGTGGCCCGTTCTCGAAGTTGCCTATTCGCATGACGGGAAACGTTTGATCTCCGGCTCCGATGACAACACTGCAATTATCTGGGATATTGCCACACAGAAAAAACTCGTCCTCGCAGGACACACCGCGCCCGTTGCCTCTGTGGTCTTCTCTCCCGATGACAGCCGCGCGTTTACTGCCAGTGAAGATGGTACGGCCAAACTCTGGGATACAGACAGTGGAAAAGAAATCCTGACGCTCAGCAGTCATTCCCAGGGCGTGACTTCGGTGGATTTCTCGCCAAATGGACGGTACGTCGCGACCGGCAGTCAGGATGGTCAGGCGATTTTATGGCTCACCGTCGACTGGAAAAAAAAGGGAGTTCCCGAGGTGGCTGACTCAAATCGTTAGGATGCATTCCACCGCGGGTTAAAAATGAACGTGCCCGTGGAAACCGGACCGAGGCCGGACATAGCGTCGAGGACGCGGTGTGACATAAACCACGGAAGGCGAGCTGACAACCGTGGTCGGTCGCTGTTGGACGATGATCGGTTCACTGGCTGATACGTAGTTATGCCGTTGCATGAATTCCAGCAATGGATCGCTGATTCCCTGCTGTTTTAAGATGATGAGTGTCTGAGGACTCAGATCAAAAGCGCCTCCCTGGCTGCGAATCGACCCCATAATCACAGAATCACTCACACCGCTGTGCGCCATTTGCACCACATCCGCATTTCGGATCGCCGAACGTGCCATTCTCTCATGGTTTGCCTGCGCGATGGCCACATCACGTTCTTCGCGCGCATCTTCTGCATTTCCGATCAGACTTCCTGCGAGACCACCTGTTGCGGCTCCGATCAAAGCACCAGCGCCTCCGTTACCGGAATGGCTGCCGATAATGGCCCCGGTAATCGCCCCAATGCCAATCCCATTTGCAGCACCAGCTTCGGTATGATTCATCGAACTGCAGCCCATTGGCAGCAGTCCCAAGCATAAAAATGAATACATGATTTTATGTGACAAACAGGTCATTTGTGTGAATCCTTCCACCCGGCCTTTGCAGTTTTTACAATTCCTGAAGAGTTTAACCTGTGAGACAGGCGCTCTGCATAAACTCCCCTTATCATATATCGGGAAAGCAGAGCTCCATTATCAGATAATTTAAATATTGCCTAGATGAATTTCCGAGTCAGATGGTTGGCGGCATTCGGAAACGGGGGAACTCTACAAACATAACACGTTGCGCTGCTCTATTTTACAGGCGGACTATTTCAAAAATGCCGAGAAATATTCTTAACAGTCTGTTCATTATGACACGGAAAATTCGCTAAGATTGCATTTGAGTAAATCGGCTGTTTTCACGACTGTAAAATGACCTTACTTCCCAGGAAAGTATCTGCTGCATGGAACCGATGAACTCTGATCCGATCACAATGGTGGTCACAGCACACCCCGCTCCTGGAAACGAAGCCGAATGGAAGCAACTGTTAACCAGCACCATTCAGGCCTCACTGAAGTTTCCCGGCCACATGGGAACAACAGTAATCAAACAGGAATCCCGTTTGAAACCAACCTATCAGATCATCATTCGATTTGACCAGTTGGAAAATCTGGACCGTTGGAAGGCTTCTCCCGAGCGCGAACACTGGCTTTCACAATTGCATGCACTCGAGCATTGCCCGCCAGCCATTACGCATAATACAGGCCTGGAAACGTGGTTTGAGTTTTCCCGTCACGACGAACAGCAAAACGCGTCTCATCCCCCCAAATACAAAATGGCCATCATCATCTGGATCGCCGTTTATCTGACCGTCATCCCGATCATCAACGTAATTCGCCCCTTTATCAGCGAACTGCATATTCTGATTGGCAGCGCCATCACCACAACCATTACGGTCCCCCTGATGACCTGGGTCATGATTCCCGCGTTAAGCTGGTTGCTGCAAAAATGGCTGTATCCCGTCGAAAAGAGCTAAGGTACACGGGGAAATTTCGATTCGGCAGCGACATCAAATGCGGGACTCTTACCAGTCGTACACACCAAGCCGTTCCGGTTTTGGTAGATGCTCTCTGAGCACAAAGCGGGGGCGAGGATGGGAATTCACATAAGCGGCAATGTCGAGCGCATCCTGCTCGGAAAGGTTGACCTCATCCAGAGGCATTGCTACCTTGAGCCACGCGGCAAGCTTATCATTGTGGCTCAAGCCGGCACCATCGTTGTACGATTGATTTCCCCAGACGGGTGGCCCTTCAGGTGTACCCTGCCCAGATTTTCCGTGGCAGTCGGCACACTGAGTTGCGTAAAGTGTGCCGCCGCGCGTGGCGTCGGCCTGCTCTGGCTTGATTTTCAGTGGCTTCACATGATCCGGCCCTAATGACCTGGCATGATTCATTTTGATCGGACTGCCCGTCGAGAGCCACGTAATGTAAGCGGTGATCGCAATAGAAATTTTGCTTCCCTTAGGAGGTCGCACTCCGTTCTGGCTCCGCATAAAACAGTTCAGCACGCGGTCTTCTAATGTAATCACCCGTTTCTCGCGCGGTGCCCAGGCCGGATAAGCGGTAGCTGTCCCCAGAAAACTCGCGGCATGCGGCACCGTGCCCGCTTTGAGATGACAGGAACTACAGGTCAGTGCATTGCCGACATAAGCCTTCGACAGTGGGTGCTCGTTCGTTTTTTCAACGATCTCACGTCCGAGCTTGACGATCTCTCCCAGTTCGCCCGGAGGATACTCGTTCGGAACAGGGTATTCCACTATCACCACTTCTGCATCCTCGGCAGATAAGCTTATCACTACTAAGCCACCGCCCAGGCATGCCACCAGTAATATCAAGCATCGATGTCGCATCAAACCGCTCTCTTTGTGTAATAACAGGATACGCTTTGACTGAATTTCTGGTGCGCGCCCTCAGTCATGTGATCTGAGGGACGATTATACACAACCGCTCACGCGTTGACCCGGTTGGAAGTGTGAATTTTCTATTTCAAAAGTGGCACGTAAGTGTAACCATCAGATTGAAGATTGACGAGTGTGGTTAAGGCGGACACAGCGACATCAGCAAAGACCACTACCTCTTCCGGCTTCCCTTCTTTGCCAATCAAAGATTGGCCGCACACGAAAATCTCTACTCCTGCTTCATGCAATTCGTGCAGGCAATCCAGATTTGGATTGCCCTGTGTACCAAACCGCTTGGAATAGACATCATCATTGAGAACAGCGAGCGTGGCATCGCCGTGTAGGATGATTGCGATCTGTGGTTTAACCGCTGTTTTTCCGGCTCCGTGATAGATATTGACGAAGCGCGCCACTTTCTCAATCGCAGGATTGAGTTTATCCGCATCTCCTCCTTTTGTCAGGTCAACACAGAGCTTACTCCCCTCGCGGGGTTGATGGACAGCCTGGGAAAGCTTGACGACCTTGCCGTAATCTTTGATCACAGGATTGATATATTCCACCTGTTCGTTCTCTGGCGATGAATCTTTTTTCGGAACAGGATGGTTCTTCATCGCTTCCGCAAATCCACGTTCCACAAATCCCGAAACCGTTTTTGCATGTGCTTTAATCAGTTTTGCGACATAGGGATCTTCAGAGGTTTCCGTAACACGAACTCCCTTTTCTGTTTTCTCAACCACCATCTTGATTTTCTCAGCATGCTGGAATATTTCTGCAAACAACGGATCACGCATCCGAATCGGCTGCTGCTTTTCGACTCGTTCTTTCATCCAGTAGACGTGTTTCTGTATCCTGGCTGCTACCTGTGGGTCATCCGATTCGGTAACCGTCTTCACGCCGTTCGGCAGTTCCTTGACGGTTCGTTTGATCTGCCTGTGATTGGTCAACAGAAATCGAAAGTCCTCATGATCTCGATCATGTGCTGGGCCCTGGCCACCGTGCCCGCGCCCCAAGCCACGCCCTGCACCGCGACCCGGTCCAGGCTGAGCCAGCGCAGTTCCAGCAGTCGCACAGATTAAAAGCAACACCATAATATTCTTCAGTAAACTGACCATCGTTTCCCTGACTCCTTCACTTTTTTATCTGATTTTTGAATTGATTTCCTGAGTGGATTCAGTGGCATATCATCCCCGCCCCTTTAGCATGCCGTTCCAGTAGAAGACCGGCAACACATATTTCTTCAGCAGCCACATGCTCCAGCGTTCTTTCGCCTGATTGAAGGGAAATGTCTCGTCCGGGTGCTTATCGTAATCAAACTCCGCCAGAACCAGTTTTCCATATCCCGTCACCAGCGGGCACGACGTATAACCGTTGTACTTCGCAGGCAGGGGTTTTCCCGCGATGAATGCCTGCAGGTTTTTCACCAATGCGGGTGCCTGCTTGCGAATGGCAGCGCCGGTTTTTGATGTCGGCAAATTGCTGCTGTCACCCAGCGCGAATACATTGGGATAACGCACGTGTTGCAGCGTATGTTTGTTTACATCGACCCAGCCTTTTTCGTCTGCCAAAGGACTCTGCGCTATAAACGCCGGTGGTCCCATCGGAGGCGTGACGTGGATCATGTCATAGTGAATCGAGACTTCCTCTCCCGTCTCTGTATTTTCGAAGATCGCTTCTTTCGTATCGGCACTTACCGCAATCAGGCTATGATTGAATCGTGCGTCGATCTCCTTGCGTTTGATCACACCCTCTAAAATTGTCCGGTACTTTTCCACCGCAAAAATACTACTGCTGCCAGATGCGAAAATGACATGACTTTTTTCACGTACGCCCTGTTTGCGAAAATAATCATCAGCCAGGTAACAGATTTTCTGCGGCGCCCCGCCACATTTGATTCCCGTAGCGGGCTGAGTGAAAATAGCGGTCCCCCCTGTGAAGTTTCGAATGTTCTCCCACGTGCTGCCGACACTTTCAAAAGAGTAATTACTGCAGACTCCTTCTTTACCAAGGCTTTCTTTTAGCCCCTTGATGGCATCCCAATTTATTTGAATGCCGGCACAGACCACCAGAAAACCATATTCGATCGTGCGCCCGTCTCGCGTTTTGACCCGATTCTGTTTCGGATCGAACTCCACGACAGCATCTTGAATCCAAGTTGCCTTTGGTGGAATGACGGAAGCCTCATCGCGTCTCGTAGCTGCTTTGTGAAAGGCCCCGGCACCAACCAGCGTCCAGGCAGGTTGATAATAGTGACTGTCGGAAGGGTCGATAATCGCAACGTCGGTCTCGTTGAACCAGCCCTTCGTCAATCTCGCAGCCACCGTAATGCCCGCCGTCCCACCGCCGACAATCACGACTTGATGATGCACGACGGAATCTTTGATGTCCTGCATTTGCTCCTTAGCTATAGATGCTTGATTTAGCCCCGCAATCATTTGACTTCCCCCCTTTTTTGAAGACTTGAATCGTGAACGTCGTCGCATTGAACTGGCTCAAGACTCATCTTCGCTTGTTTCCGCTGTGAGTCTGATCCGGTGTGTGAATCCAGATGACAAAAACCACCCAGACATGTTTTGATGCCAAACCGGGGGAGCACCCACGCATTCAGGATGATCCACGCTGCAAGTACCGTCAGTAGAATCAGAGTATCAACCATCGTTTTTCTCCTGTGAACATTTGGAAACCCCGACAGTGCCACAGGCATAATTTTCATGCGCTGTCTCTGTGGTTGGCAAACCGGCTGCCTGCCAGGCCTGGAAGCCACCGGCCATGTTGATGACATTGATGCCTGCTGCCTGAAGAATACTGGCAGCAATCGCCGAACGTGCCGCACTTTGACACTGGACGACCATGGGCTTACCGGAAGCAATCTCTGACAGCCGATCGGGCAAACGCCCCAGGTAGAAGTGTCTGGCTTGCGGAATATGGTTTGTGCTCCATTCAGAGTCCGAGCGCACGTCTAGCAGAGTGACCTCACCAGATTCAATTCGCTGCGCCAGCGCGTCTGGTGACTCTGTCACATACCCTTCCGTATTCAAGTCGGCCGCTCTGACTGCAGCAGTTTCAAACAGACCTTGCACCTGATCAATTCCGATCTTGTGTAACACACGCAGGGCTTCAGTCAGTTGAGCTGCTTCAGCAATCAAAAACACGGGGCGGGAATAGTCGACAATCCAGCCGGCCCATGTCGCCAGCATGAAGAGTGGAATATTAATCGTTCCCGGAACATGAGCCTTTGCGAATTCAGACGAGGGCGAAACATCAATCACGGTGGCCTGTTGGGCGATCGAAGTAATACGGCTCGCGTCACACAACTCAGGCTGTTTCGCATCACCAATGATTTTCGGACCTTCCTTATTCACGCGTTTCATCACCGCAAAATATTTGGGTGCTTCCGGCTGATCTGACAGAATGTACTGCACGAAGGCCTGCTCGTCGGTGTATTGTAATGAAGGGTTAAATAATTTTTCATAGCCGACAGTTGAGGACGGAATCGCCCCCAATCCTTTTCCGCAGGCACTACCGGCACCGTGCGCTGGCCAAACCTGCAGATAATCGGGTAGTTGCTTGAAGCGTTCGGCCGAGTGAAACAGTTGATGTGCACCCGCCGCCGCACTCCCTTTGATCCCGGCGGCTTCTTCCAGCAGGTCAGGACGACCAATCGAACCTACGAAGACAAAGTCACCGGTGAAGATGCCCAGCGGCTTGTCCGCGCCTCCGCCCTGGTCTGTCAGCAGGAACGAAATACTTTCCGGCGTGTGACCGGGCGTGTGCATGACTTCAAACTTGATGTTGCCGACCATGAACGTGTCGCCATCTTTGAGCAACTGCGCGTCATAGCGCGACGCGAACTGATATTTCCACTCTACCGGCCCTTCATCAGACAGATACAGTTTCGCACCAAACCGGTCGGCCAGCTCACGCGCGCCGGAAACATAGTCGGCATGAATATGCGTTTCCGCAACCGCGATCAGATTCAGCCCTTCGCGTTCTGCCATCTCCAGATACTGATCAATATCCCGGCCCGGATCGATGACCACTGCTTCTTTCGTTTTCTGACAACCGACCAGATAAGAAGCATGCGCCAGTTTCTGATCATAGAAATACTTCAGTAACATCGTTGTTCTCCTAATTGACTTGTTGGCTGATTCTGAAATCAGCATCGTGCATTGATTTAATATTCAACTCTGTGACGACATTCGCTTTTTTAGAAACCAGTTTGCTGCCTTCATGAATGATCACGAAGCCCCCCAGCAGGACGAGAAACCCGGCAAACACGATCTTCAGCACCTGTTGATTCAGTCGCGTATTGATCTTTCGGCCGATGATACTGCCGACCACGCCAATCGAGGTGAAGATCAGGATCGTCTGCCAGTTGACTGTCATTTCGTGTGTTAATAAAAAATGCTCATACTTGGCAAATCCCACAGTGGCGTTAATCACGATGATCACCAGGCTTGTTCCAATCGCCAGACGCATCGGAAGTTTTCCCAGAATGACCAGTGCCGGAACGATCAGAAATCCGCCTCCCACTCCCACAAAACCTGTTACCGTCCCGACAACAATTCCCTCTAAGGCGACTTGCCAGATCGGAGCCCTCTGGATCGACTCATCGGCTGATCCCTGCACAGAAACGGGGCCTTTCGACCTGTTGAGCATGAGATATGCCGCGCCTAATAACACACCACCAAAAACAAGCAACTGAAATGCTTCTGCAGCCAGACCTCCCAGCCAGGCACCAAACAATGTGCCCAGCATCCCGGGAATCCCGAAGTACACGACGCTCCGCCAGTCGATTTGTTTTGAATTCGCATAAGGAATCGCGGCGGCGATGGAAATTAAACCGACGATCGCCATCGACTCTGTAATCGATTCTTTTGTTCCGTGCCCTACCAGATAAACGAGAATCGGAACCGTAATGGCAGACCCACCGGAACCAAGCAGACCGAGCGTCAAACCAATAATCAGTGACCCGATTAAAATGTAACTCATTACCTGTTCCAGTTAGTTAAAGAAAAATATCCAAATCTGCTCTGTAAGAACTGGCACACCGTTTCGTCACAGCTGCTTAAAAATCAAGAACTCCCTTTTCTCTGTTTCGGTCATTCCGATTGTTTCAATGACATTATATCGCAATGTAACGATATATCAATATGTATATTTGGCAATAAGAATAAAAGTTTGCATTTATCATTTCTGGGCCAGAGAGTGAGTGATCTGCTACTCCTGCTCAACAGCGGCACAGAACCGAATGAGTGGCGTGAGTCACCTGCCGCTAAGCACACCACACTAACACACTAATAGGGAATTACTGGCAGAATCTCGCCACCAAATATGTACGTATGATTATTTTTCGATGAGTGCATCGGATTGACAAATACCAATTCACTCAACATATGCAATTCTGCGTATGTTTCCGTTTCTTTTGGATTAATACCGGTAAATCGCCCTGTAACGAGACGTTTACCAGTATGTGGATCCTATTAAGAAGTGGTCTTATGTATATTTTCCGCTGACTGAACGGATCAATCCATATGAATTCGGTCTGACCGGCGATTTGTCTGGTCAAAATGTCATTGATCTATATATTTATTTTGAATCTGAAAGTGAGAAAATCATGACCAGGAAGCCGCTCTCATACAGTCACAGAGGATTTACTTTGATTGAATTGCTGGTCGTGATTGCCATCATCGCGATTCTGATTGCATTACTTCTCCCCGCTGTACAACAGGCCCGTGAGGCTGCTCGTCGCAGCAGTTGCAAAAACAATCTCAAACAACTCGGGCTGGCGCTGCATAATTATCATTCGACATTTAAAATGTTGCCCCCCGCTTATGTTCGAGATCCCAATGTCGGTGATGACGAAGGACATTGGACCTGGTCAGCATTCATCGCGCCCTACGTAGAACTTGGTACCGTTTACGATGCCTTTAATGTCGGAAACACACCCGCCAGTTATGCTTTCGGACTCAATATCCAAGCCATGCAACAAACGTATGATATATTCCGTTGCCCTTCAGACACCGGACCGGCAAAACATACGGATGCCGGTTATACGATCGACTACTTCAATTCTGGAGGAAGTAGAACATCAAACGTGGGTGTTGCGCTCACAAACTATGCCGTCTCGAATAACAATGCCTACCATCGAGCGAATCAGGCGTCAAATCATCTTGATGGTACAACGGGGGGCACTGGAGCATTCTGGGGAGACAGCAATTGCCGCTTTCGGGATATCACTGATGGGTTGAGTAATACCATTCTGGCGGGCGAACGGGCTTACCAGATTCCAGGAAATAAGATGATTGCCGCCATGTTGTTTTCAGTAAGAGACAACGTGGGACAGGGGCCAACCTGTGCAAACTGTGGAACAAATACGGCGTCAAACCAAGGGCTGTTGAGCATCACCGGGACAACTCACTTTGGAATTAACCCTGCGTCTACCTCAGATCAGGCGAACGGCGGTTATAGCAGTCTGCATACGGGAGGTGCCCAGTTTTTGATGGGTGATGGCGGCGTCCGGTTCCTCAGTGAAAACATCGATAACAGCATCGCCAGCGGAGGTATTGTCGACAGCACTTTTGAACGACTGGCATCCATCCGGGATGGAGCCGTCATTGGTGAATTCTAAGTCCTGATTCGGGTGAAATAATCGATTTCCTATGAGGATACAGATTGATGAGACTAACTGCTATTTTGAAATTATCTGTGATCGGTCTACTTGCCATCGTCCTTTCAGGATGCGCTGGAAGTGATACTCCACCTCTGGGATCGGTCTCAGGGGTGGTCACGTTTGATGATAAACCTCTGGCAGACGCGCGAGTGACTTTTCAGCCCGCGGGAGGCCGGGCTTCAGTCGGCGAAACGGACAATGAAGGAAAATATCATCTGACCTACACCGGGACTGCGGAAGGTGCGTTGATCGGTTCACATCAGGTTGTGATTTCTTCAGCCGTGGAAGCCTATTCGGACGAATCCGGCGAAGGGAAAGACCGGGCAGCACGTCCGGAAATCCTGCCTGCCAAATATAATTCAAAGACCACGTTGCAAGCAGATGTAAAACCTGGTTCAAACACAATTGATTTTCCGCTCTCCTCAAAAGACTGACATCCTGGTGATGCCCGGTGAAGTGGAGGCCCCGGCTCTACTTACGTTACAGAAGCTTCCGGGGCGTTGTTTAAATTGCTGCTGCTTCCTTCATGATTTTGATAATCACGTCTTCCACTTCCTGTGCCACCTCTTTCAGCTGGGGAGTCTCAAACATCGCCAGAAGCACCGTAGGCTTTAAAGTCGCCAGGATGGTTTTACCGTCTTCCTCATAAATAGAGATTCGGCAAGGCAATGCAGTGGAGACGCTCATGTTTTCGTCGAGCACCTTCTTCGCCTGTTGGGGTTGACATACCTCGAAAATCTGACATTCATGGGCGAACTCCACTCCCTTCTTCGCCATCGTCGCTTTCAGGTTGTGAACCTGCATCACGCCAAAGTGATTGGCCTGAACGGCGGCCTGCAAGGCAGACGCAGTCTCACTGACGGTTTTATTCGTGGGGATTTTGACCAGCATGGCTTTCCTTTAATCGAGAACTGACAAGCTCACAGGTGTGTCGTGCAACGCACCATGATTTTTCCGGCAGTATTTTTACGTGATGATCAGCAGGACGACAAACGTCGACCCACAAAAACACAAGCAGAAGCCGACACATACAGTACCACATTTTTCAATCGGTGGCGGCTGACTTGGTCTTTCTATCTTCAAAGGAGATTGTCTCGTTCCAGCGCGGCAACTTTATCCAGTCTCCGTTGGTGTCTCTCATAACCACTGAAACTTGCTTTCAGAAAGAAGTGTACCAGTTTCTTCGCGAGTTCGACCCCAATCACACGACTACCCAGGCAGAGCACGTTCATATCGTCGTCTTCAACTCCCTGATGAGCCGAGAAACTGTCGTGAATCAGTCCGGCGCGAACACCTGACACCTTGTTGGCAGCGATAGAAGCGCCAACGCCGCTGCCGCAGAAAGCGACCCCCCGTTCGATTTCTCCCTTCGCCACTGCCTGTGCCAGAGGCACGATGTAGTCAGGGTAGTCATCTTCGGCTGTCATCGTGCGTGCGCCGAAGTCGACCACTTCATGGCCCGCATCCCTCAGGAAGATTGTGATCTCTTCCTTGAGGGCAAATCCGCCATGGTCGGCAGCGAGACCGATACGCATTATCTCTACTCCTTCGATTGCTGCAGCAAAGCCCGGGCCCGCTCGCAGACGTTTTCGACGGTGAAACCGTATTCCCGCATCACGGTCTCTCCGGGCGCTGAGGCACCAAAGTGATTTACGCCGATCGCAGTGGTCTGGGAGTCGAAATAAGTCTCCCAGCCCAGAGTTGAGCCGGCTTCGATGGAAAGTCGCGGTACACCGGGAACAATGACCTGCTGTCGGTACGCCTCGGGTTGAGCCGCGAACAGTTCCCAGCAAGGCAGACTGACGACCTGTGCCCGAACTCCTTCGTCGGCCAGAATCTTTTGTGCTTCCACGGCAAGATGGACTTCAGACCCCGTTCCCACAAGAATGAGATCGGGGGTCCCTTTCCCGGCAGCTTCCGCCAGTATATACCCCCCCTGTGAGACTCCAGCGGGGAGATTCGGATAGTGTTCCAGGTCGAGAATGGGAAGTTTCTGTCTGGTTAGGACCAGCGCCACCGGACCATTCCGGCGACCAACGGCGATGCGCCAGGCGGCAACAGTCTCGTTGGCATCCGCAGGACGGATGACATACAGTCCGGGAATAGATCGCAGGCAGAGTAGCTGCTCGATCGGTTGATGAGTCGGACCATCCTCGCCCATCCCGATGCTGTCGTGGGTGAAAACAAAAATAGCCGGCAGATGATTCATCGCCGCCAGCCGGATCGGTGGTCGCATGTAGTCGCTGAAAACCAGAAACGTTGCACCATAGGGAATCAATCCTTTGTGCAGCGACATGCCGGTGACAATCGCCCCCATGGAATGTTCGCGAATACCAAAATGCATGTTCCGGCCCGCTGGCTCATTCGCCTGAAAGGTGCCGATCCCATCCATGAATGTTTGCGTACTCGGAGCAAGGTCGGCGGAACCGCCCATGAATTCGGGCAAGTGTGCAGCAAATGCGTTGATACACTTGCCTGATGCGGCACGGGTCGCCAGCGCCCCGCTCTCTGCCTTGAAAGTCGGCAGGTTGGCGTCCCAGTCTGGAGGCAACTCTCCGCGCATGACCCGCTCAAACTCAGCGGCCAGTTCGGGATAGGCCTTCGCATATTTCTTAAAACCAGCCGCCCATTCAGCCTGACGTTCCTTGCCTCTTGTGCCTGCCTCTCGGAAATGGTCCATGGCTTCCGGAGGGAGGTGAAACGCAGGTTCCGCAGGCCAGCCCAGACGCTCCTTGGTCAGCTGTACTTCTTCCACTCCCAAAGGCTCGCCGTGGGCCGCGGCAGAGTCCTGTTTGTGCGGGCTTCCGTAGCCGATGTGTGTGCGGACGGCGATCAGCGAAGGCTGGTTTTTCTGATCTTTCGCAGACTGAATCGCCTGTGTCACAGCCTCAAGGTCGTTACCGTCCGCGACATGCTGGATGTGCCAGCCGAAGGCTGCGAAACGAGCTCCGCGGTCTTCTGTGAAAGCGATTTCCGTGTTGCCTTCGATCGTAATATGATTGTCGGCATAGAGGACGATCAATTTTCCGAGACCAAGGTGGCCGGCGAGCGAACCGGCTTCCGAGGAGATGCCTTCCATCAGGTCACCATCACTGGCAAGAACGTACGTGTAATGATCGACCACAGTGTGTTCCGGTTTGTTGAACCGGGCTGCCAGATGAGCCTCAGCAATCGCCATTCCGACTGCGTTGGCAAACCCCTGCCCCAGCGGCCCCGTAGTGGCTTCAACACCCGGCGTCATTCCGTACTCAGGATGCCCCGCAGTGCGGCTGCCCCATTGTCGAAATTGCTTCAGTTCATCCAGTGGCAGATCAAATCCCATCACGTGCAGCATTGCGTAAATTAATGCGCTGCCGTGGCCGGCTGAGAGTACAAAACGGTCGCGGTCAGGCCAGTTAGGATCGGTCGGATTGAACTGGAGAAAACGGTCCCACAAGGTATAAGCCATCGCGGCAGAACCCAATGGCAGACCCGGATGGCCTGATCCCGCTTTCTGTACCATGTCTACTGCCAGAAGACGTAACGTATTAACACAAAGTTCGTCCAGAGACTCTGGAGAAATAGCGGAAGGGGTCATGTGCAAATGCCTTTATAAAGTCCGAGATAAATATTTTAATTTTAGTGTGCAGGCAACAATTGCAGGCACGTGAGTGGTTCAACTCCAGGAATTGATTAATTCTTCTTAAGCTTCCTGTAGCGACGAATGAGGCAATTCGTTGAAGAATCGTGAGTGAGTTCCGGTTCTGTCTGACTCTCAAGCTCCGGTGTAATACGCTGGGCCAGCGCCTTGCCGAGCTCGACACCCCACTGGTCGAACGAGTCGATGTTCCAGATGGCACCCTGGGTGAAAACGGAATGTTCATAAAGCGCGATCAGCTTACCAAGTGTTTCCGGCGTGAGCCGTTCGGCGAGGAGCATGTTCGATGGGCGATTGCCTTCGAAAACCCGATGAGGCACAAGCCAGTCCGGTGTCCCCTCTGCCTGGACCTGCTCGGACGTTTTCCCAAAGGCCAGCGCCTCAGCTTGCGCGAAGACGTTAGCCAGGAGCATGTCGTGATGACGGCCCACTGGATTCAGTGATTGAGCAAACGCGAGGAAGTCACAAGGGATGAGCCGGGTGCCCTGATGAATCAACTGGTAAAATGAATGTTGACCATTCGTTCCTGGTTCACCCCAGTAAATCGGTCCCGTATCATAATCAACGTGGGTCCCATTAAGCGTGACATGTTTGCCGCTGCTCTCCATCGTCAGTTGCTGCAGATAAGCCGGAAATCGCTTCAGGTACTGTTCGTAAGGCAGGATGGCCACCGTCTGAACATTGAAGAAGTCGGTGTACCAGATTGTTAACAGGCCTAACAGCGCGGGCAAGTTTTTTTCGAACGGCGCCGTGCGGAAGTGCTCGTCCATCTGATGGAAGCCGTCCAGCATCGCCAGAAAATTTTCGGGGCCAATGGCCAGCATCGTCGAAAGACCAATTGCCGAGACCATGGAATAGCGTCCGCCGACCCAGTCCCAGAACTCGAACATATTGCTGGTATCGATGCCGAAATCAGACACCTTCGAGGCATTTGTCGAAACAGCGACAAAATGTTTCGCAACTGCTTTTGTATCACCGCCGAGACTATTGAGTAGCCAGTCGCGTGCGCTGTGAGCGTTGGTCATCGTTTCCGACGTGGTAAACGTTTTGGAGGCGATGATAAACAAGGTTTCCGCCGGATCGAGGTCGCGAGTTGCTTCCGCCAGATCTGTGCCGTCGACGTTCGAAACAAACCGGAAGTTGATATCGCGGTCACTGTAAAACTTGAGTGCTTCGTAAGCCATCACCGGCCCGAGATCCGAGCCGCCGATACCGATATTGATGACGTTGCGAATCCGCTGACCGGTGTGACCTGTCCAGTCGCCGCTCCGAACCCGTTGTGAGAAGTCAACCAGTTTGTCAAGCACGGCGTGAACCTGGGGTACGACGTTTTCACCGTCGACGAGGATGCTTGCCCCTTTCGGCGCCCGCAAAGCCACATGCAGAACCGCCCGGTCTTCAGTGAGATTGATTTTGTCTCCGCGGAACATGGCGTCGATCCGTGCGCGCAAGCCCGTTTCCTCTGCCAGATCCAGCAGCAGCTTGAAGGTTTCGTCCGTGATACGATTCTTCGAGTAATCGAGATAAAGCCCCAGAGCTTCGACCGTCAACCGCTCGCCGCGCGTGGGATCGTTGGCAAAGAGTTCCCGCAGATGCAGCCCCTGAACCTCTTCAGAGTGGGCTTCGAGGCGCTTCCACGCCGCACACTCTGAGAGTGACTGGTCACTGGTTGTCATATTCCTCTTCCTTTTCGGTTCGCGTCTTAAGTTGTGAAGTTCATCAATCGGCGTTCGCAAGTGCGTCGCTCTTGGCAGCAATTTCCGCCATGAGTTCGTTCCAGGACTTCACGAATGACTTTGCTCCTTCATCCTGCAGCTGGGCGGCCAGTGCGCTGTGATCAACTCCGACCTTGGCAAACTCCGCTAAAACAGCCTCACAGTCGCCGCCGTCTGCTGGAAGCATCTGGTCGAGATCACCATGATCGGCAAACGCGATTAATGTTTGCTCGGGCATCGTGTTCACCGTAAAAGGAGATGCGAGTGACTTGATATACAGAGTGTCGGACGCTTTGGGATCTTTGGTTCCGGTACTTGCCCAGAGCAAGCGTTGCGGCCGGGCACCGACGTTGCAGGCACTCTGCCACCGCTGCGAATTCAGCAAGTCTCTGTATGCATTGTAGCTGCGCTGGCCGATGGCGATGCCCAGCCGGTTTTGGAGAGAATCGGGAACCTTGTCGACTACGGCGCGGTCCCAGCGGCTGATGAACAGGGAGGCAACAGAACCAATATCAGGATTCAGGCCCGCGTCAATTCGTCGTTCAATGCCACGCAGGTAAGCTTCGGCAGCCGCAACAAAGTGCTCACTTGAGAACAGCAATGTGACGTTGACGGGGATACCGGCGAAAATTGCCTCTTCGATCGCCGGAAGGCCCTGTTCGGTACCGGGAATTTTAATCAGGACATTCGGGCGTCCTGCGCGGGCATGCAGGTCCTTCGCTGCAGCCAATGTACTGGCCGTGTCATACGCGAGAAGTGGTGAGACTTCGAGTGAAACCCAACCATCCACGCCGTTGGTCTTCTCCCAAACCGGTCGAAACAGATCTGCGGCCTGTGTGATATCTTCGAGCGCGATCTCAAAAAAGAGTTGCTCTCCCTCTTGACCTTGACTTAGCTTCTCCTGAATTGAAGCGTCATAAGATTTACTGCTCTTGAAGGCCTGATCGAAAATGGTCGGGTTCGAGGTCAGCCCTGTCACTGAGAGTTCATCAATATAACGTTGGAGAGTTCCACTGGTGAGCAGGTCGCGCGTGATATTGTCGAGCCAGAGACTTTGTCCCAGATCGTGGAGTTTCTGAGTTGCTTTCATAGTCTTACCTCCGAATTGGGCAGGGATTCAAGTGTTGGTTGATCAACAGGTAATCGATGGGCTATTGTCGTCAATTCCCGCAGCCATTGGAAGGCTGACAGGGACAACATATCTGTAGTGCAGCGCCAACACCAATTTCCTTCTGCGAGCCCCGGTACATTCATCCGGGCGCCCTCTCCCAGATTAAGTAAATCCTGTAGGGGAATCACCGCAAGTGCCGCTTCCGACGACCATGCCAGATTCAACAATGCTGCTGCGATTTCGCTACTTTCAATCTGGGGACGCTGCAGATAGTGACATATAAGTTGTCGTTGATCGTCGGTCAATGCTTCGTACCACCCGCGTGTGGTATTATTGTCGTGCGTACCTGTATAAACAACGGTATTCGATACATAGTTTTGTGGCAGATAAGGGTTCTCTGGATCGCCGTTAAAAGCGAACTGAAGCACGCGTGTTCCGGGCAGCTGATACTGATCGCGGAGTGTTTCCACGTCCGGCGTAATGAGTCCCAGATCCTCCGCGATGAAAGGGAGCGAGCCGAGGTCAGCCTGGACTGCATTGAAAAAATCACTAGCCGGTCCAGGAACCCATTGCCCCGTCAAGGCTGTCTCAGAGCCGGCTGGTATCTGCCAGGCAGCGGCAAAACCACGAAAATGATCCAGACGAATCAGATCCACGTGAGCCATTAAAGCACGCACGCGCTCGATGCACCAGCGATAGCCGGTCTGTCGCATCGCATCCCAGTCATAGACCGGGTTGCCCCAGAGTTGGCCTTCGGCGCTGAAGTAGTCGGGTGGGACGCCGGCAACGAATCGGGGCCGTAACTGTTCGTCGAGCAAAAACAGTTCCGGATGAGCCCATACGTCGCTTGAGTCGGGGGAAACAAAAAACGGCAGATCGCCAATCAAACGCACCCCTTTGCTTCGGGTATATTCCTTGAGGCAATTCGCCTGCCGGAATATCAGAAACTGTGCCAGACGAACTTGATCGACCTCATCCGCCAGATCCCGCCTCGCCTGATCAAGGGCAACCGGGGCCCGCCGAACCAGTTCGGTCGGCCAATTGAGGTAACACGCGCCCTGATACCTGTCCTGCAGCGCCTGAAACAAGGCATAGTCTTCCAGCCAGTGCTGCTCTGCGTAACAAAACTGCGCAAAGGCGGGTTTAAGGACGTGTCCGTTTCCATTGTTGAAGTGGGACCAGACTGCTTCGAGTAACCGATGTTTGAATGAAATGGTGGCGTCGTAGTCAACGGCGGAGGGGGAGAAGGAGTATCCGCTCGTATCGCTGGCTTCTAACAGTCCGTCCGCGATCAGGTCGTCCGGACTGATCAGGAGCCAGTTTCCGGCGAAAGAAGACAGTGGTTGATAAGGCGAACTTCCGTACCCTGTCGGCCCGAGTGGCAATATCTGCCACCAGGTTTGCCCTGCTTCCTGGAGACGATCAACCCAGGCCCGCGCCTGAGGCCCCAGATCACCGATCCCATACGGGGAGGGCAGCGATGTGATATGCAGCAGCACGCCGGAAGCACGATGATTTGGCGAAAACGGGCACAAATTTGTCGAATTTATGTTTTCGCTCATGTTTTTCCTTATGCTGCGGCTAGAAATCGTGCCAGGTTGATGGTGCCGTTGGTGGATGATCCGCGCTGACCGGCCACCAAATGTATGATCATAACTTATTTATCGCTTAATTACCTGCGTGACTACAATCATTCCAGAGCCGGATGACCGGATCGTCGTAGTCGTGGTGGTAGCCAAGAATATTCATCGCGGTGGTGCTGAGCAAAAAGTACCGGCCAGCAGTTGCTTCCAGGCCCACCCAGCGCGCAGCGAGAATCTGGAGAAGATGCCCATGGGCAAAGAGCAAGCTATTCCCATTCGCAGCGCGGAGCCGGTTAATGACTCTATCTGCCCTGGCAACGACCTCTTCGACCGACTCGCCCCCCGGACAACCATCGCGGAAGATCTCCCAGCCGGGCCATTGCAGATCGATCTCCGCAGACGTCTTGCCTTCGTAATCGCCGTAGTTCCATTCGACGAGGTCATCATCCACGCTGGCAACCGTGCCGAAGCCGGACAGCTCACACGTTCTAGAAGCGCGTTGCAGCGGACTGGTAAATACGCGGGCAAAGGTCTCGGTTTCGAGTCGTGCTCCCAGTCGGCAGGCGTTGCGTTCACCACGTTCCGTCAGCGGCAGATCAGTCAAGCCTGTATGCTGCCTTGAGATGCTCCAGGCCGTTTCACCGTGTCGCGCGAGATAAATCAGAGGAAGTGGTTGACTGTCATCATGCGTTGCCAAATTACCGTTTCCTTCACTTCTTTAAAGATCGAGTGCTGTTCTATAATCCATTTGAGTATTACCATGATGCCTGATCTGACACCCTGGCAGGTGGTTCATGCTTCCCCTTCGTTCTCTCCGACATGATTTTGCTTGTGTTTATTAGGGCTGTTTCCACGCTGGCGATTTAAACCGTGAAGGACCCGTTGGAACACGGGAGTCAGAAAAGCGCCGATGACAGCTGCGAACAGGATCACGCCCATAATTGCGTAGATGGTCACAAACAGCTTGCCTCCTGAAGAGTGCGGGTGATGCAGGGGCCCATTGCCGGTCATCACTAACGAGGCGTTAAGACAGGCATCCAACCAGCTAAGTCCCTCCAGGAAGTGAAAACCGAACGCCCCCATCCCCAGCGCTATAGCGTCGACAATCATAGCAACGACCGTAAAGACCACCATCCGAATGAAAAACCGATAACGCGACGAACGCGGTTGATGTGCGTTTTCAAACATAGCTTGTTACTTCCATTTCTATGCTCTGTTTCATTATCTTTAAACTCCACCAGAGTGGTATCGGCTACCAGTGTTCTGTTCGTATCATAAACATTGCCGAAGACTTGAAACTACCTGTGAATTTGACTTACGCACAGGTGCTGAATGGAAATTTGTGGAACTTTTGAACCCCGGCACCTTCAGTTGATTCTTGAGACCCGGGGAATCATCAGACAGAGAAGTAATGAACGCAGGTTGAAAGGTGCTGGACGGAACAGAAAGCCGAGGCGCAAAGGCAGATTGCTGAAACCATGATGCCGTCATCACTGTCTGCTGATTTTCGTTATCATCATATTCCACAATCACCGATGAGTGGTTCAGAAAACGCAGCGTCGTTCCCATGATTCCTCCAGTGAACTCTTTGGAGACTAAAAGCTTATTTGCGATCTACTGATTATAATCCATCAACTTTTTTGATTTTGGGTTATTCATCATAGCGGCAGAGTGCATGAAGTCAATTACACTCAAATAAGTGAATAATAGAATACAAAAACTCTTGATTCATATGCCGTTTACTTATAGCAGGCTCCATAGTTCTGTATGTGTGCCCCTTTAAATAATACCTGCATACCGCTGACGTGCATGATATGACGTACGAACTGGTGCGAACCTCACTTACCGGGCTTGGAGGGGCTGTCTGAAGGGAGCCATTTGGCGGCTGTCTGACAAAAAAGAGATCAAACTAAATGGCACTGACGATAATTCAGGCGGGTGTTTATGTTCAAGCTGCCGACCTGAGTCCCTTGATAAAGGGACTCTCCTGTACGAGACGTCAATTGCCTTCCCATGTCGCGTCTCAAAATGCCGGGTTATCTCAGATTGAAATCCGTGGTTGAATGAAAACCCAGGTTTGCGATGCGTACGAGCATGGATGCGATCGCCGAATGTGCAGTCGACAATCGCAGTACCGCGGCCACATTCGGACTAAAAGAACGCGATTGAGTTTAACCCGGGAAGTGTAACAATTATTTCTTCGCAATCACCCAGACGGCATGCACGAGACCGGGGATATAACCACACAATGTGAGTACAATATTCAACCAGAAGTGCATCCCCAGGCCAACCTGAAGCAGCACTCCAACGGGAGGCAGAATGATCGCCAGAATGATGCGTAAAATATCGGCAATGACGGATGACTGGGGTTGTACCTGATGTTGTAGATTCGTGGACATTACTTTATTCCTTTCTGGAATGGGGTCACAGTATCAGTGCCGGAGCACTCGATAGAATCCGGCTGCAATATGAAGATCAAACGGTGGCGGGAACGGGAAAGAGAGATTCACGTTCCCCGAACGACTTATCAAGATCGAGCAAAGCTGCCGGATCTTTGGTAACCATTTTAATATGTGCCAGGTTGGTCTCTGCCGTCTTTTCTTCTTCAACCTGTTCCCTGATAAACCACTGCAGCTCGGTTACAGAGGCATAGGCCTTCTCTTCAAAAGCAAACTGGAAGATCTCATTAATATTGCGTGTATTCTCTTTTTCATGTTTGAGAGCAGCTTCGAACAGGTCGACAACGGAGGCATACTCTGTCTGTGGTTCTTCAATTTGTCTTAAATTGACAGCCCTGCCTCGAGCGACAAGATACCAGCGGAGTTTCATGGCATGCATATACTCTTCCTGGGCTTGTGAATTAAACCATTTCGCAAATCCAGGAAAGAACTTTTTACTGCACCATGTCGACATTGCCAGATAGGTGTACCAGGCATCAAGCTCACAATGAATTTGTTCATTGATACGACAGAACACTTTTTCCGTATCCGGATACATTAGAATCTCCCACTGAAGTCATGTTTCGAATTAATCTGAAGATGATTCAAAGCAGATACCGTACCAATCAAAACTCTGTGGGAGTAGATCCAGCGGTATAGCAGAAAACAGGCAGTTTTCTTGCTTTTCATATGATTTGTTCGCTGCGAAAGAGGAAACGCCGGTCGCTGATCAGCCGAATTGCGCAAAGAGCGATCAATGGCTGTGCCGTGTTTTGCGTCCGAACGGCGAAGATTTGATCTGTTGCTGCCCCTCAGGCATTCTGTGACTGCCATTGGTTCAATGCTACAGTAAGTCGCGAGAGTTGTGTTTCGAGAATCGCAATGGCATTGTTTAATGTGGTGCGATCATTTGTCGGCCCCATCATTTCCAGCGTTTTGGCAGCATTGGTCGCATCTTGTGCATCGAAGTTGGCACAGAGTCCTTTTAAGCTGTGAGCGGCGCGAACCATTTCGTCGAACTTACCGCTTTCCGCACCATCGCGAACCTGCTGTAACAGGCTGGAATTGTCTTCGAAAAAGTAATTGACCATGTCGTTGAGTATCTCAACATCATCACCAACGCGTCTGAGTGCAGCCCGCATATTGATGACCGGCTTCTCGATTTCCGAGGTTTCCGCTTTTGTGGCGTGCCGCGCCTTGTCAGAATCAGAGGCTTTCTCTGAAGAGGCTCCCTTATTCGGATTGTCAAATGTGGACCGTTTTTTAGTGGATTTCATGGCATACTTCTCCAGGAGGTGGATCAGTTTTTTTGCATCAATTGGTTTAGAAATGTAGCTGTCCATTCCGGCAGCAAGACATTTATCACGATCGCCGCGCATCGCATAGGCCGTCATCGCGATGATCGGGATATGTTCATGTGATTGTGCTTCCTGATCGCGAATCATGGCGGTTGCCTGCAAGCCATCCATTGTCGGCATCTGGACATCCATCAGTACGATATCAAACGTCTTGCTCCGCAGGCAATCGATGGCTTCTCGTCCGTTGTTGGCAATCACGCAGCTGTGACCGCGTTTATTCAGGATTGCCGTGATTACTTTTTGATTGGCTGGCGTATCTTCGGCTACGAGGACATGAAATGACTGCTTCGTTTCGCTGATCTGAGTCATGGTTTCACGTTCCAACTGTGGTCCTTTCAGCGCCGTCATGATCGCATCGAGTAAATCGGATTGAGAAACCGGTTTTTCCAGAAATGCGGAGATCTCGAGCCCTTGACAGCGATCATAGAATATCTGATGGTCCGCAGAAGACAACATGAGAATTGTTGCCGTATCAAGCAGACCTGCTTTTTGAGCCTGTTCCAGCAGCATAAAACCATCGGTTTCCGGCATCAATGCGTCTACAATAACCAGCGGATATGATTTCTGTTCCTCAACGGCTACGGACAGTTGCTGCATGGCCCGCTGCGCTGATTCTACAGGAGTAGGAGACATGGACCAGTTTGTCAGCATCTCTTCCAGAATCACACGATTCGTCTGATTGTCGTCTACAACAAGTACGGGGAGGCCGTGTAACTGGTCAACGGTCGCTCGCTCTCGAACAGTCTCTGTTTCATCTGGCGCGGAAACCGTTAAAGCGATGGTGAAATAAAACCGGCTGCCACGTCCGACTTCACTCTCAAGATGCATCTGTCCGTTCATCAAGCCAATGAGTTCATGACAGATTGCCAGTCCCAGGCCCGTGCCGGAATATTGCCTTGTGGTTGATGCATCCGCTTGTGCAAACGGGGCAAATATGCGTCGCTGATCTTCAGAAGCGATGCCAATGCCTGTATCGGACACACTAAATTCCAACATCACTTCCTGACCAGGCTGGATCTCGCTGGAACTTTCGAAGTTACTTTGAACCTCTGCGGAATCGCCCCTCCGTATCTGAGTCGGTTCTACCAGCCGGACATCAACAACAATTTCGCCTTGCTCTGTGAATTTGATTGCATTGCCAGCCAGATTGGTCAAAATCTGCCGCAGTCGGATGGGATCACCGGTCACGCGTCCCGGCACGTTCCTTTTGATACGACATGCCAGTTCCAGGCCTTTTTCATAGGCGCGCAGGGAAAGAGTTTTGACAACGTCGTCCAGCAAATCCCGGAGATTGAACGACACTGGTTCGAGTTCAAAATGTCCCGCTTCAAGCCGTGAAAAGTCCAGAATGTCATTGACGAGCAGCAGTAGTGAATCGGCTGAATCCTTCGCAGTCTGCAGGTAATCCCGCTTCACAGGCGTGAGATTCTCTTGCAATGTCAGTTCCAGCATACCCAGGATTGCATTCATTGGCGTACGTAATTCATGACTCACATTGGCCAAAAATTCTCCTTGTGCACGATTCGCTTGCTCTGCCTCATCTCGCGCTTTGCGAAGTTCTTCTTCACGACGTCGTCGAATGCTGATGTCTCGTTCAATCGTTGCAGAACCGACAATCTGATTGTCATAGCCGCGAATCGGTGAAACGGTGACAGAAACATCAAAAATGGTTCCGTCTTTTCGCATCCGCCTTGTTTGAAACTGATCCAGCCGGCGGCCCGTCTTCATTGCTTCGAGAATTTCGGATTCCTCGCGTGCCATCCCGGGAGGCAGCAGGATTGAGACCGTTTCGCCGATCACTTCATCAGCCAGCCAGCCATAAATCTCTTCGGCTCCGTTATTCCAGGAGGTAATGGTCCCGTTAAGTGCTTTACCAATAATGGCATCGCCTGAAGAATCAACAATTGCTGCCAGCCGCGCACGCTCTTCCTGCCATTGTATCCGTTCGATAACGTGTCGAATCAGATTTCCGACACTGCGGGCGAATGCCAGAATATTCAAATCCAGAGGGGTTAGCTGGGTGTTGAAGAATTCGACCACTGCAATAACTTCACCATCCAGCTTCACCGGAAAACCGAACGCCGACCGAACTCCGAGATTCGGATCCTCGCATCTGCGAATGATATGCTCATCATGTTCGAGATCAGTAATCCATAGCGCCTCGCCTCTCTCCCAGACCTGTCCTGGTAAATCCTCGCCCCGAGATAAAGCGACCTGTTCCGAAACCGCCTGTAGTACGCGAAAATTGTTATTATTTGCAAAATGCCAGATCCGGGAAGACACGAGCCGATTGCCCGCATTATTAAGGATGTAAGCATGGCCTACAGGCCAACCGGTAATCTCGCAGAGATTCGTGACGCAGATACGTAAAGCGTCTTCTAAAGCATCGGTCGTAGAGGAAGAAAAACTCGCCTGCTGCAGTAAGGCTGCTTCGAGCTTTTCGCGCGCGATCAGTTGCTCAGCCTCTTTTTTGTCCGAAACATCTCGTACAAATGCGTTGAAAATGGTCTGCCCCTTCCAGTCTACCTCAGTCACCATCAGTTCAATTGGAAATTCCTGGCCGTTTCTTCGAATGGCTGTCAGTTCCAGTTTTTGATTGATCACACGTCCCTGGCCGGTGGATCTGAACAGGCGAAGTCCATCGAGATGCTGTGCGTGATATTGTGGAGGGACGATTAATTCAGCAACAGTGTTTCCGGTCGCTTCATCGCGTGACCAGCCGAACATTTCTACCGCACGTCGATTCCAGTCAATCACACGGCCTTCGATGTCCATTGTAATGACGGCATCCAGTGCAGAATCGATGATTGTCTGCAGCCGATCATCAGATGCCCACAACGCATAATCCGATATTTTTGCCTTATCAGTCATTCTCTCATTGTGCCCGACTACTTAAAATGTTTTAAATATGGTTTCCACAGAAAATGGAAGATGAATTGAGGACAGGAAAGACCAGTCGTAAAAGTAACAGAATCACAGGCGAATTTCCATGAAAACAGAGAACGCCAGTTTGTGATCCTTCGTTTTTTTATTTTTTTCACTTTGACGTATTAAGTTGTGATTGAGATCGCTTCGATTCGTAATTTCCGAACTCACCGGATTTGTTTATCGCTTACGGCGTGTTTCAATCTGTTCTGATGAGCCTGAGTCTGCCTGTGGTCATCGGGAATCTTCAGACTGATCAATCAGCTTGCGTCCCTGGTCCGCTGCTTTTTCAATGAACTCTTCACCTTTCTGAACAGCCTCTTCGGTATCTTGGTTTACTTCATTTTTGTGAATTGTCATGGTCGCGTCGTCATCAAAATTGGAGAATGATATCCATCCCCCAAGTACCATCGCCACCACAGCAACAATGATTAATATTACGATGATCAAGTTCTGCATTTGTGTTCTCCTGAATACGACCGTGATCTATTGACGACCAAACCGACGACATACATCAAGTACGCCGTCGGCAGGTTGGTTCAACATCATTTCAAACATCTGGCGTTCCCAGACTATTCAGTTGGAATTCGCTTACCGGTCAGCATGCTGATGATGGCCAGTATGACAAAGACAAAGAAACAGATCTTAGCGGCTCCATAGGCCATGCCGCCGACCAGCCCAAAACCAAACAGCCCTGCCACTAAAGCAATTATTAAAAACATCAATGCCCAGCTTAACATGATTCTACCCCTTCGATATGTGTGGTTCTTGTTTTTGAGATCGGGGTTCTGTTATCCGATCCGGCCGGACTAACGACAATGTCAGCCAACACCAGCCGACCGAGTTTTCAACCCGGTTCGCTCGACTTACTTTGTTTGTTTATTCTCGCGTAGTTGCGATAGATATGAATATTGCAAGTGCTGTGCCAAACCAGGTCAAACCTGTGATCGGTTCACGTAAGTCACTTCACAGAATGACGATAGGCGATTGTGATTAAGGTAAATGAGCTCAAAGAACATCCGTGGATACCGAAAACGGTTGCCCGGCGATCGATCGATCACCGGTGTTGAACGATCAGCAACCGTTTGTGGAATGCGCCAGTGAGTCTGCAGGTTCACTCGATCCAATCAGAGGCGGACAAAAGGGTTAATGCGCAGCGCAGGCTTTGTTATTTTCCGTGCCCCAGCATGCTGAGGAGAGAGAAGCCGCCTGACCAAGGTGCGCTCACCTGGCTGCCTTAGCTTGCATCGTCATCGATACTGACAGTCTTCTCCAGTGAGATGCCGAACTGGGCAATTCGATCGCGGATCTTTCCACGAGTAATTCCCAGGATTTCGGCGGCGCGTGTCTGGTTGCCACCAGTTTCGTTTAAGACGCGCGTAAGCAGGTAGCGTTCCATTGCTTCAAGCGTTTCGCTATAGAGGTCAGTAGACAGTGCTGCCAGGCGCTGATCAATGAACAGGCGCAGGTCAGACTGTGGAAAAACCTCGTTTTCGGAAGTGTTTGCCGGCTCCGGCGATTTGGACTCGGTCGGAACATAAGAATTATGACATAATTCGTCTGGCAGAAACGAGGGGACAATGATCGGACTGGTGCTTTTCAGGAGCGATTGTCGAATCAGGCTTTGTAGTTCCCTCACGTTCCCAGGCCAGCGATATTGCAAAAATAACTCAAGCGCTTCAGCAGACACACCTTCAATTTCTGTGCGTCCCATCTCATGACACGCCTTGTTCAGATAATGCTCCACTAACAACACGATATCCTGACCTCGTTCACGCAAGGGGGGCAGCAGAATCGTCATCCCATTGAGCCGATAGAACAGGTCTTCGCGAAACGAACCGTTCTTGACCATCTCTTCGAGATTTCGATTCGTGGCTGCAATGATGCGGACATCAGTTTCAATGGTTTTATTGCCTCCCACGCGTTCGAACTTCTGTTCCTGCAGCAGCCGCAGTACTTTCCCCTGTGTTAACTGGGACATGTCACCGACTTCGTCCAGAAAGATCGTGCCCCCGTTACATTGTTCAAATTTCCCAATGCGTTGCCGGTCGGCTCCGGTGAATGCACCTTTTTCATAGCCGAAAAGTTCACTTTCCAGCAAGGTTTCGGTGAGTGCCGCACAGTTGACGGCCATGAAACATTCCCCTGACCGCGGGCTGTGTTGATAGATGGCCCGTGCAACGAGTTCCTTTCCTGTACCACTCTCTCCGCGGATGAGTACATTCACATTTTCTGCTGCGACGCGTCCGATGGATTTGAATACTTCCAGCATTTCCGGACTGCGTCCAACAAACTGATCTCCCCGCTTCGAAGTCGTATCTCCCAGTGGTAATGCGACGGGGATGTTCATCAGCCGTCTCGTCTCAATGGCTTTCAAAGCCAGCTCATTCAGTCTGGGGAGGTCGAGTGGCTTCGCAAGATAATCAAAAGCCCCCAACTGCATCGCTTTGATCGCCACGTCGCTTTCGCTCGATGATGTGATAAAAATAACCGGCAGTCGCCGATCAATTTCGTGGATCTGACGAAAGACATCAAGACCTGAAATTGCGGGCAACATGATATCGAGTAATACTACTTCAGGTGTCTCAACCTGAATCGCTTCCAGGACCTCTTCAGCTGTTCCGACAGCGATGACTTCGATATTTATTTTTTCTAATGAACGTCGCACCATTTCTCGCACGGTACGGTCATCATCTACAACCAAAGCTTTCGGCATGTTTCAGCAGTCCCATAGTTCTTGAATTACAATCATTAATTTTGCTTATTTTATCAAAGCGGATGTCATATTTAAAGTTGCCCAATGACGTAAAGTACAACGAATCGGCCAGAAGAATCTGACCCGGGCAGCATTATTTTGCTTTGTATCAAGCGATACTACAATATATTCACGCAGTATGCATAGCATTTTTATAATACTTTTATCCAAGATTGGACACTTGGGAACAAGTTCCCAGAGACCTCTGTAACTTGCGTGTGGGAAAAGATTTGTTGTTTCTGAAGCCGGGAATCGTTTCGTTTTTACTCCATTGCATTCAACCAGAATGACGGAATCAGGCCAGGATTGCCGAATTAAAAATACCACTGTGACGTTTCTGTAATGGCCATCAAACTGAGATACACATCGGAAAAACCAACTTTGTCGTCCTGACCTGAGCATAATGATCGGGTTATTTGCAGGCCTGTGAAAGCCCTGCGGAGCACTTTACTTGTGCGCCGCAGGGTTTTTTATTGCTCGACTGCAAGCCTTGCTTCTGCTGGCTGTTCGTCAAGCAGACCGGTTCATCAGCGTTCGCTGGAAGCGATATTTTCCACTGACAGGGAGCGTCACCAGACAAACAATATTTCAATTGGGAATCAGAAAAACATCTTAAAACCATGAGATATCAGCATGAAATAGCGTGGTTTTAATCAAAATCAAAATAAAACGACTGCGAATGGCACACGATCTGCTTTTCATTATCAGACAGTAAAAGGAAAGGAGACAGTTATGTTTCGCAGCACGAATGAGCTCAGAGGTTACAAGCTCCTTGCGACTGACGGGGAATTTGGAACGGTGAGAGACTTTCTGTTTGACGATCAATTAAACATTACGCGATATGTTGTGGTCGACACAGGGAGCTGGCTTGTCAGCCGGCAAGTTTTGATTTCGCCGGTCGCAATGAAAGAACCCGATTTGGACACTCATAAGCTACCGACAGTACTTTCGAAGGCAAACATTGAAGAATCGCCGTCCCTGGAAGTCGATAGCCCCGTCTCGCGACAACACGAGTATGAACTATCGGCATATTATAACTGGCCCGTGTATTGGAGTTCAACGATTCCCGCTCTGGTGAGCCGGCAAGCGTTTAATTCTGAGTTGGAACCACAACGCGAACAGCTGCAGGGAGATCCGCATCTGCGAAGTGTATCTGAAATCACTGGATACCAGATCCAGTGCATGGAAGGCGCTGTCGGCCATGTGGAAGACATCATCGTCGACACCGAAAGCTGGTCGTTGCGTTACCTCATCATTGATACCTGGAACTGGTTTCCGAGTAAAAAAGTCATTATTGCGTTTGACTGGCTCACCCATATTACATGGGAAGACCAGAAAGCGCACGTAGATTTAACTCAGGACCAGGTGAAAAACGCACCCGTTTATGATCCACGACTGCCAGTAAACCGGGCCTACGAAACACAGCTTTACGATTTTTACGGGCGACCGACGTATTGGTGACGGGAAAATGTCACCTGAGTTTTCAGCGTATCAGCTTAAAACTGCGTCAGATTTAAGGTCTGAAAATTCCAGGGTATTACGAAACAGCAATAAAAGTCCATTTAATTCAAAGTTAGGAACACTCCAATGCTGGGAACCATTTTACTTGTCATTCTGGTTTTAATGCTCCTGGGTGCGTTGCCCACATGGGGACACAGCCGAAGCTGGGGATATGCCCCCAGTGGTGGCCTCGGGCTGATTTTAATTATCGTCCTCATTCTGGTTTTAATGGGACGATTCTGAGTCGATCTGAGAATAAATATAAATAAAGGAAGATCCAATGAAACAAAACATGAAAAGTATCTGGGTGCATACCATTGCAGTCCTGCTGATCATCACACCCGCTTTCACGATGGTCGGTTGTGACAACAAGGAAAAAGTACTCGACGTTGAAACTCCGGGAGGTCAGATTGAAATTGAACGCGACCGCGACACTGGTGCGGTTGATGTCGAAATCGACAAAAAATAATCTCATCCCCGTTTTAACAACATGAGAAAGTCTTTGCCGAATCGTAACGAATGATCGGCAAAGAAATGTGTAACTGATTGATCTTAAAATAATCTCAAATCAAAGGAGAACGAAAATGAACAATGATCAAATGCAAGGTAAATGGAAGCAGCTTAAAGGTCAGGCCAAGCAGATGTGGGGTGACCTCACAGACGATGAACTTGACAAGATCGACGGAAAACGTGACGAGCTGATCGGCAAGATTCAGGAACGATATGGTATCGCAAAAGAAGAAGCCGAAAAGCAGGTCTCACAGTTTGAGACTTCCTGCCACTGCTAGTCACAAATCAGCAATCTATCTTTGCTGATACTGAAATATCGAAAAACTCTGCCAGTTGTGATACAGCTACGTCTGAACGCGAAACGTCGCACAGGGAGTATTTTCCCTCTACTCCAAAGCCAGTCTAATAGCGTGTCACCCGATGGCGGATTTCGGTCAGGAACAAATTCACGGATCTTGAGTGAATCATACAGGATCCTTTTCGATTCATAAGGAAAACAACATGAAACGTCATGCGTTATTAACAAGTGCGTTAGCATGCGGATTCTCTGCCCTGTTGGTGGCAGGAAATGGTCTTGCTAATGACAATCCAAATAATGAGAAATCGGAAATCATCACGAACGCCGGTAAATCAAAGTCGGATCACCTGGGAAAAAAGAAAGCCGGTATCAATACCCGCGTCAGTAAACTGATGGGGTTGAACATTAAAAACTCCCAGGGAAAGAATGTTGGCGAAATCAATGACATTGTGCTGGATGCATCCAATGGTAAAGCCCGGTACGCCGCCGTAACTTACGGAGGTTTTCTGGGGTTTGGTAATAAATTGTTTGCTGTTCCGTTTGAAGCGTTTGAAGTCAAACGCAATCCGGACGACCGGGATGAATGTCTTCTCATCCTCAACGTCACTCAGCAGCAACTCGATGGCGCCCAGGGTTTTGATAAAGAGCATTGGCCAAATTTTGCGGATACGAAATTTACCCAAGAACTTGATAAGCGTTACGGCATCGATGCCAAAATGCGAAATCATGATCTGAGCCGGGCAAAAGCCGGTCAGTTAGATGATAAAACGACCGGTGCCAACATTCGTGCCAGTCAATTGTCCGGCATGAATATCCAGAACTCACAAGGCAAAAGCGTAGGCGAAATTAACGACATCGTCCTCGACAGCTCACAAGGCAAAGTCCGATACGCAGCCGTCACCTACGGAGGATTTCTGGGAGTTGGCAGTAAAATGTTTGCTGTTCCCTTTGAGGCTTTTAAGGTCCAGCAGAATCCGAAAGACCAGGATGAATACGTGCTTGTGCTGAATGTAACACAGGAGCAGCTCGAAGGGGCTCAGGGTTTTGACAATGAGCATTGGCCAAACTTTGCTGATCCGAAATTTACGAAAGATCTCCATAAACGATATGGTGTTGATATTCGCGTAAAACGGAATGGATTGGATGTGGGAATTAACTCGAAACCGAAGAGTGATTTATAATCCAGCTCGACTGAGTTTGGTTCTGATGCTGCGGGTTGCAATTTTCGCAACCCGCAGTTTTTTTACCACTATATATGCCCCGGATTTCTCGCCGGTGTTTGAACGAGAAACCGATAAAGACCATGCAGGCGGTTTAATGAGTGTGCAGCACAGTGGTCAAAACCGGTTCAAGCATATTGAACCATATCGAATGCCCCTCAGAACTGACGATGGTCTGCGTCAGATCGATGCGTTTCTTGTGTTTGTTACAGGCTTGTTCCAAATCTACCTTCGACGTCACAAATATCCCCGTACCGGATCAGATTGTTACTGGTATGCAGCAATGCTGCCTTCCCCTGACTGAACGGCATCTACAATCTGATTGCCCGGTTTCCTCTCCGCTTTTCAAGCGTGGCTAGAGGAGTGAGATTTACCAGGCATCGGAGTTGCCGTCTTAATTGCAATCGGGCCAGGGTAATCAATTGTTCTTCCCTTAAGAAAATGCTAATCTCATGTTTTATACTCAATCAATGTTTGTGACTGAGCGGGATTCCATTATGAGTGAATAGGAGAGAGACGGTTTTTAAATGAAAAAAGTCCTGTTAATCATCATTGACGCTCTGGCAACACGGGTTGTCGCCCCCGCCCTTGAGCAAGGGAAACTGCCAAACTTCCAGCGACTGGTTGAGAAAGGGGTCTTCTGCCCGGAGTGTACTTCGATTTTTCCCTCAATCACTCCGGCAGCGACATGCACCCTGGTAACGGGCGCGTACCCTTTCGAACATGGTATTTCAGGAGCCTACTGGTACGATACCGACGCCGACGAGGTGGCCTACTTCGGATCTGACCTGCCGGCGATCATGAATGAGGGCATGAATCACTATATCAACGACTTTCAAATCAAGCTGAACAGGGATCGATTGCAGGTACCCACGATTTTCGAACGCATTGAGCGACATGGCTCCCTGTCTGACGCAGTGATCAATTTCATGTGGTATCGTGGCACCGTTGAACATGAAACGACTACCCCGACGCTGCTGAAACTCACGCCCGGCGTCTCACTGGCCAGCAGCATGCGTGGGCCGCATACGATGTTCCTGGGAGATTTCGTTTCGACTTCCCTGTTTGGCACTTATCTCTCAGCCCGTGGGGGATTGTCGCGCCGCTTCGGGTTTCATGATGAAACAACCGCAGACTACCTCCTGGCTTTGGCACAGCAGAATGCGCTCCCGGATTTTACCCTGGCTTATTTCCCCAATAACGATTTCGACAGTCATGCCAACGGCCCCGTCAATGCGCTCTCAACTCTGGAAGCCATTGATGCGAATTTGGGACAATTGTTCGAGGCACAAGGGGGAATTGACAAGCTGCTCGAAGAGTTTGCTGTTTTGATCACGGGAGATCATTCTCAAAGTGATCTGGATGAGAGCCCGGCCGTCGATTTAAATCAGGTGCTTGAAAAGTTCCCACTGGTTCAGGCGGGCAAGCCTTGGAACAACGGTGAAGATTTGATGGTCTGCCCAAATATGCGATCCGCTCAAATCTATCTGCGGCCCGAAATCTGGGCGCGGCGTGAAGAAGTGATCGGCTGCCTGCTGGAATGCAACTCGGTCGATCAGGTCATCTGGTGTGAGCATGACAGCGGATTGAATGACACAAAACAGGCTAAATTCCACGTTCAGACTGGCGACCGGGGGCACCTTATATTTCAACCCGCACTGACTCAGCAGGAAAACGCGGTCGACTGTTATGGGACCCCCTGGGAATGGAAGGGAGATTTGTCCACCGTTGACGCCACAGTCACTGCCGAGAACCGGATTGAGTATGGAAATTACCCAAACGCATTCGAACGCATCGCCACCAGCTTCTCTGAAAAAACAGGTAACATCTGGGTCACGGCTCAGTTGGGTAAGGAATTCTGTCTGCCAGAACTCAAATGCAATCCGGCGGGCTCGCATGGTTCATTGCATTATTTAGATTCAACGGCCCCCCTGATTGCCGCTGGATTGCCTGAGAACTTTGAATTGCCTGTTGCCCCGCGTATTGTCGATATCACGCCGATCTGCCTGCAACTGCTGGGTCTTGATCCACCCCGGCTCCCCGGGACCAGTGCGATTATAAATTCCCTGAATGATGCTTCGTAAGTTTACCCCGAAAGGATGCGGGCCACCGGCTGAAGATATTTAAAATGGTCGCAAGAGATTTTAATGATTCCAATTAACGGAACGGCAAGCAGAATGCCGGCAACGCCCCACGCCCAACCCCAAAAGATGATACAGACAAAGACCAGGGCCGGGTTCAGTTTCATGGATCGCCCTAAAATCAGAGGCGTAATCACATTACCTTCCAGAGCATTGATCAACACATAGATCAGGGGACCAATCACTGCTTCTGCCGGCGTGGGTAGATACACGACACCAATCAAAAACGTGACTGCAGCACCGACGAATGGTCCGACAAAGGGAATAAAGTTGAGCGTCGCTGCCATGATTCCCAGTAAAAAGGGATCAGGGAGCCCCAACAGAGCCAGGACCACGCCAATGACAATGCCCAGCCCAATGTTAATCGCGGTAATCGTGAGCAGATAATGCGAAATCCCCTGCTCTACGTTACGTATCATCGTGACAAAGCCCCGTTTATCTTCCACCGTGGGGATCAGTTCCACGACTGAGTTTACGTTACGGTGGCCCATCGCCAGGAGCAGATAAACCAGTACAACAGTGATGGTCGCTCCCGCCAGAAAGTTGAGAGTCGAACTCAATAGATAACTCGTGACCGCCGGTTGTTGAACAGAAACCTTCACGACATCATCTTTTTCCGATCCTGAAGCGATTTTCGAAACCTGTTCGGAAGCCTGGTCAATCTTGTCAACCGGATCAGTGAAGAATCGCAGCTTTTGTTCTGCTTCGCGAAATGTGGCAGGGGCATTGGCAACCCAATCTGAGATTGGCCCCGCAAGAAAATAAGTGGCGAATCCGATCGTTGCACTCAAAACCAGTACTACAATCGCTGCGGCGATGGACTCTGTCATCAGACGCCAGCGAGACAGAAAACGCACCACCGGAGCCAGTAGAAAAAAGAGCACAATCGCGAGTGCCATGGGAATGAGAATCGCGCGTGCAAAATACAGGGCATGCACGACCCCCAGAGTCGCAAGGATCGCCAATGAAACCCGTCCATAAGAGTGCATCACAATTTTCTCAGACGACCCGTTCTCAGCGGGGCTATCGTCTTCCGATGCCTGCGATTCCACAGAGTTCGAATCCTGCTTCGACTCTGCAGCATTGGCAGTCCGTTTCTGTTCGGCACTGTGAATAATATTTCGAGATGATTTGGACATGGGCACCGCAAAGACTCCTTAGAATTGATACTCCATTCAGCGCGAGGAAATCGGTCATCCGATCCTCGGCAGCGACTCCCTGCCCTGCCTCGCGTTCGCGACCTTACCAGGGCTTTAATTTCCAGCCCACAATAAAACCGACTCCAAAACACCAGAGTGCAGCCGTTCCCGGTTTTTGGCGTGCATACATTTTTACATAATCCAGAATATCCTCGACGGGTTGCAATTGTTCGCAGAACTCGTTCTGAGGCGTCTGATTATTTGAAACCGATCGCTGCGCGGGTGTTGCAGTATTGGCTGTGGTTGATGTCGCATTCATGAGAAAATCTCCTTTCAAAGGGGAGTTAATAACTGGTTAAAAGATCTGGTTACCCCAGCGTCTGGCGGTAACGGTGTTTTTCAGAAAGGACCTTTTTGATCCATTTGATGTTACTTTGTAGTTCAGTGCGAGACCGCTTCAGGAGAGCGAAGCTTTTTTTGAACCCTTCCCCGGCGAGAAAAAACAGGATGGCTGCAATCCCCAGCCCGGCCCCTGAAACTGTTAATAAGGCAGCGACCTGATTGAGTCCGGATACCTCAGTTAACCATAATGACAAACCAAATAACGCAACAGGGCAAGCTCCCACGCATAAGCCCAGCGCCAGGCAGACCATCATCGTGGGATAAAAGGCTTCCCGCGATGCGTCGCGCGTGTCGACGGCGATCAATTCCAGTTGCAATTCACTGAGGGTTATCAGGTCGGCCCCCAGGTTGCCTAAGTGCCCCTGCACGTTGGATGCCCGCTCCTGGTTCTGTTTACCGTTGCGATCATTCATCTCTTCACCCACCAGCCCATGACGATGCCCGCCAGCAAACCGACTTTCAAAGCCATTTGTGGGTGTTTCGTAATTTGCTCTTGTAGACATTGTCCCCATCCTTCAACATCTGTTACGGGCTCAGCGGTGAAACCATTCTTCAACGCCTCTGTCGAATCGCTTCTGACTGCCCTTTTATTGAAATTTCTATATTGTTTCAGCTTAATTTCTTGCATCACCTGTCTGTCTCCTGATTTATCAATTCTCATTGGAAAACGAGGCGGAAGAAGAAATTCCCTCTCCAAATCCCGGGGATGGCGATCCTGTAGAATCATTTTGTACCGCCCCTCCCTGACTGCCCGATGCCAAATGATGCACGATTTGTGCGGTTGCTGCCTTCAAGGCCAATCCCGCCATAAAAGAAAACGCTGTTCTCATTACTCCATGTTTTGTGTCGTCCTTCGAATTTTTTTCGAGTACCGGTTGATGTTTACGAATCAGCTTTTCGAGTGTTTTTGTATCCGGACCTTGAAACACCTTCTTTTTGGGCACCATTAAATAACCGATTGCTGCCACCACCCCGATGCTGGCCAAGGGATATATTTTAAAGTAATACTGCCATTTCGTCAGGGCCGAAGCACTCTGTTTCACCTGATGGATATCGTGGTCAATATCCTGACGAAGGAGTTTCATCTCGTGGCGGATGTGGGCAGCGCGATCATATTTTGACTGCTCAGACACAATTCTGTCTCCTACTGTCTTGATAATTCTTCCCCAAAACGCAGCCTCTTGCCAGACGATCCAGCAGTACCATGAAAATTCACCCATGAGCCTGTTTCCGGACTAAGAACGGAAATGTTTTTTGAAAGATGACGGGATGATCTCCGCCAGCGAATCTTTGACATTATTTCCGATTCGTTCGATAAACGCTTCGTCGGGGGAAAAGTACCTGGACGAGCCACGTAAAAGTGAGCCCAGAATCATTCCCGTTCCCAAGCCAACCCCGAGTCCAATCAGTACGGATGATGCAGGTTTTTCTTCGACGTATTGGCAGAATTTTGCAGACAGGTTCTGCTCAGCCCCACAATCAGGGACAGGCTGAGATGTCTGTGCGACACGATTTGCGACATCTTCCCGTTGATGAATCATTTTTTTCTCCTTAACCTGGTTCTCTTTTTAAAACGGTGATTTACTCGTACGGTGGATTATTTACGCCAGACCAGTCCCACGATCACGCCGGCAATCAGACCTGTTCCAAAAGCCACAGCCACTGATTCAGCGGGATGTTTGCGGACCGTGTGTTCTGCCTGCTGGTAGCCATCCTGAACCGTTTCACTGACACGCTCATACTGTTCGCGAGCTGATTCAGATACTTGAGCGAGTTGCTCTTTTGTTTTCTTGACAGATTCACCAATTCGCTCGCTGGCACACGAAGCCGACTCCGACAGGTTTTTGATAATGGCGTCTAATTCGGCCTCGATTTTCTGACTGGTTTCTCCAGTCTTCTGTTGAATCTTCCCGACGAGCTGATCTGCTTTTCCTTCCAGTTCATCAAGATCATTTGAAGTAAGTTGGCCCCAGCGTTCTTCAATGCGACCACGAAGTTGATTCCAGTTCCCACGTATTTCTTCACGAGTCGTCATTACTTTCTCCTTAAATATGAATTCAAATGGTTGGATGTAAATTGAGTCTCCTGACTTGATACTTATGAAATGCAACTGGTGTGCCACTTTGTCAAATCCTGGAATTGCCCACGCTTCCCAAACGCCTCTAGAAGCATAATTCCCTGAAAATAGACGATGTTTTTGGAAAACAATTTATTTTCACCAATCGCTATAAGGTTAAAAACACGCAAAACAGGAAAGAAAATATGGTCGCCTGTGGACCAGATTGGTTTGCTTTCGATCAGCGAATTGATGCTGGGGTTTGCAAGCATCGTAAACTGCTGTTTTTCACCAGTTTATATAAGCGCCTCGAATGTCTCGTCTGTGAATGAACGAGAGGCTGATAAATACCATGCAGGCGGTTTTGATGAGTGTGCGGCACGGTGGACAAAACAGTTTCAATCAGATTAAACCATGTCGAATGCCCCTTCAGAATTGACCATGGTCTGCGCCAGATCGATGTGTTTCAGGCGTTTGTCGCTGGCCCGTTTCTGGAGCTGCCTGAAGACCTTTCCCTCAGCCCGTTCCCCGCTTTTCAGCAGTAGAAACGGGGCAACAGCCGACAGCCGAAGAGGGCTGTTTTCGAACGATGTCAGGCATGCATACGATTCTTTGATTTTATGAGGCGCTTTGGTCCTGCTGGGGATTTACCCGTTTGAATAAGGCTTTTGGTTTACCTGCAGTCCCAGAACTTTCTGGTTCGATCAGTGAATGGAAAGAGATTTCGCCACAAAATCAGCCCCTCGATGACTAACACGTTATCAGTAAACCTTGCAAATATACCCCGAACGTCATTTTAAGGATCTGGCACCTTTTATTGTCTCAGCTAAAAAGCAACTCACTTTATTTCTTTGCACCTGTAGCGGGTACTTCAAAATCTTGAGTCGTTTTTTCTTTAGCGAGTTCAATTTTTGTTTCATACGATCCAAATAATTGCTTGCCTTCAGGAAGTTGCATTCCGTCCGGCAGGGTCACAGAGACGCCATCGTTTCCTGAGATTCGCACGATATATGGTCCGCCGATAATCCCTTTGCCGGATTCTGTGAAATATTCGCCTTGCTTGATCACGGCAACCGAAGCAGGTCCGGAATTTCCTTTGGTAGAATCAGGTTCCAGGATAATTTCTCCAACCGGGACTGGTTTCCCAGCGAAAGTGACTTTCCCGGACAGAGTATATTTCTCAGGTCCATCTGCTTCTCCCCCACTACAGCCGAATGCGATCAAAGTTAACACCATAATCAGACTGAGAATTTTCATATTGGTCCTGCAATAATATCGATGTATGTTGATTGCGAGAATAAACAGCCCCCTGCAGTCTCGCCTCGAAATAGCGTTTCTGCAGGGACTGTGAGCCAGACTTCAGCGCGCTCTTGTTACGGAGTAGGCGTTTATCCCTTTTCTGTATTCAACAGCGCGGGCAAAAGCATCGGGTCATTATTGGCCGATGCCTCCCACAGGTAATCCATCTGCACGATTTGCTAATTGCCTTAAGTGGGTGATATCAGTATTCTCACTGAAGAAATGCACTGAGCCATCTACCATCGACATGTGACAGCCCCCGACATGTTCGCTGCCAAAGAGACGACCATCAATATCCCAGGAGCCACCTGCGGGAACTGCGACACTATTAATTTGATCGGTCATCGCGGCGACCGCACTGTGCATCACCCAGTTTCCACCGCTGACATGGGGACCTGATGCCCAGGTATTATAGGCAGCAGGACGCATTTCCGGCGTATTCATATATTTGCTTTCGCCAACCATGAAGACATTCGTTGTACCATCCGTGACATCCCGGAATCTTCTACTGGTATTGATTGAAAACATCCCACTGTCAAAGAAGACTCTTCCGGCTGCATTGGCAGTACACGGCATTGTTGTTCCTGTAGCGGGACGAGTTCCCCCACCCATGACGGCGAAATAATTACTATTGGCCGTGCTACCTTGAGAACGGGGATCCGATGGACACTGATATTTAGGAATCGCTCGGTTCTGTTCGGTAGAATTGACCGATAATGTACCAGAATAAGCTGCAGGCACACCGGCGGTGATTTTGAAAATCGGAGTAAAGTGAGCATTAAAATTAAATGAATTGTACCGATTCGACTCGTCCATATATGGCAAGATCATCACCATCCAGTTGGCTCCAGCATTATCAAATCCAGAGGGCGCTGCGGGATTACAAGTCCCATTTACGTACCCCTTGACAATGATCCCCGATGGCATCACCCGATGAGTATCATGATAATTGTGTAGCGCCAGTGAAATCTGCTTCAAGTTGTTTTTGCAGGTGGAACGCCTTGCTGCTTCCCGGGCTTGCTGCACGGCTGGTAAAAGTAACGCGATAAGAATGGCAATAATTGCTATCACCACCAATAGCTCAATAAGCGTAAATGCAGAGCGGTACTTTACTTTTGACATTCTCAATCTCCTCTGAGCACTAGAAAAGGTCTGGAAATAAACATTTTCACGGTTAGGCATCAATGAGGAGGGCGGCAGGGACTGCAAACAGTCATGCTTTGAATCGCTCTCATCTCAATTGACGAATTCACGAAAAACGAAGCATGCCAGTCCACCACATACCAGAGGGGTAGCTTGAGAGAAGATTTGACGTTGAAAATTAGCATAATCTTCAGCAGGCAGTGTTAAATAGATTAGCTGACACTTATTGAATATTCAACATTTTTTTGCTGAAAAGCACTCCTATTCGATTTTTCGAAAAACAACGAGATTCCGTCTGAATTCGCCAAAACGGTTTTATCGAGATAAAAATATCCGGAAGACTCAAAGGGGGGCAGCGGCTCAATTTCTAAGAGCCGCTGCCCCCTTTTCTCTTTATGTCCAACGAAAAACCTCAGGAACCCGGAAAATGTTTGGAATCCCCAAACGAGTCTCTTTATAATCAGTTCATGTCAAACCGAAGATAATTCATCAAGAATGTAGCAGGGCTGGGAGCCGCGCTGTCGCTGTTCGAGACCAGTTAATTTCTGTAGACATTATTTTTTTGTGAACAGCTCTTCCAGCATGCTCTCTAACGGGAAATTCTACAATGATCAGAAACTGCCAGCCTGTTTTCGCTTTTACCATTGCCTGTTTCTGTCTCGTTGGGTTCGTACAGGCAGAAGGTTATCTGACATCGATCGGAACAGGCGCAGATCAGATTCCCGTTGTTGTGGTGAAAGGCACGCCTTATGAAATGGGTAAACAGCAGGGATCGCTGATCAAAGAAAACGCCACTCAAATGGTTGTCTCTCTGATGAAAAAGATTCAAACCGCTGCTCCGGAGCGTTGCTCGAATGCCAGTCTGGATGCCGCGTGGAAATCGAGCGCACCGCATACGGACCCCCGTTTCAAAGAAGAATTGCGCGGCTTTGCAGAAGGAACAGGCATGTCGTTGGAGCTGCTGCAGCGGGCGCATGCGGTACCTGTTGTGATGGACTATTCCTGCAGCAGTATCGCCGCCTGGGGTTCTGCCACAAAGGATGGTCATCTTTACCAGACGAGAAACCTGGACTGGTCGATGGATTTAGGCGCGCAAGACTACCCTTGTATAACGGTCTACATTCCCACAGAGGGCATTCCCCACGTGAATATCACCTTCGCAGGATTCATCGGTGCCAACACCGGAATGAACGCGAAGGGAATTGTGCTCTCGGAGATGGGAGACTCCCCGGGTAAAGATTATCCCTTCGATATGAATGGCGTTCATTTCACGACATTGTTTAGGCAGGTCATGTATGATGCGGACGGTCTGGAACAGGCAATCGACATTTTCAAAAATGCGAAACGGATGAAAAAGTATCACTATGTGGTCGGCGACGGAGCCAATCTGCGAGCCGTCAAGATGCTGGCCCACGCGCCCGATCTTGTGATCTGGAGAGACAATGACCCCAAAGATGAGCTGGCACCGGAAGTCATGAAAGACCTGGTCTACCAGGACGAAGGCCGTGGCGCATTTCAGCCGCTGCAAAAAGTGTACGGCAAAATCGGCGTCCCGGAAATGATTGACATCGCCTGCCAGATTCCCATCAAAGGCGGAAACATTCTCGATGTGGTTTATGATGCCACCGCATTAGAACTCTGGGTCTCCTACGCCGAGAAGCAAAACGAAGCATATCAACGCCCCTTCGTGCACTTCAAACTGAAAGACTATCTCAAGTAATTCTGTTTTCTAAGGAAAATAGGTTCCGGGCAATCCGGATACAAGCACTGTTGGCAAGGGATTCTTCTGCCACGTCTTATCAACTGCCCGCATCAGCGCGGCGTAATCGACCGGCTGCTCAAACAGCGTCAGCCGCGAAACTGACCGGTTGAGTACATGCAACATCTCTCACCGGCAGGACATATTCGTTTGGTTCCAGGCATGACCGAAGTCGACCAGGAAGCGATTCTGACACAAACGGACTGAGAGTGTCGCCCTCTGTTCACGTGCTTCCAGAAAACCTCTATACAATCAGCGATGTGACGAATAAGCATTGCTATATGTCACAGAGCACCATTATAATGTAATTAAGTTAAGTAAATAAGGTTTTATTTCTATTTAATTCTGGGATCTGAGATTGTGATTGCAAAACCAAGAATAATGCGTAGTCGTGCTTTTACTTTGGTAGTCGTGCTTTTACTTTGATTGAACTGCTGGTGGTCATTGCCATTATCGCCATTCTGATTGCTTTACTTCTGCCGGCAGTGCAGCAGGCACGCGAAGCAGCCAGAAGAAGCACCTGCAAAAATAATCTGAAACAAATCGGCCTGTCATTACACAACTACCACGACACACACCGTGTATTTCCCTATGCCAGTTCACACCAGGGACGTGTCTGCACTACCGCACGACCGATTTTGAATCAAAAAGGCTGGTTAATGCTGCTGCCGTATATCGACCAAGCCCCCCTCTATAACAAATTTAACTTCTCTGTCGCCGCGAGTACCTCTGCCGTAGGCGGTACGGGTACGGTAATGGGCACGCCTGGTTCGGGAAATGAGAATGACTTCGTTGTCAGTCGCGAAATTCCGGTCTTCACCTGTCCTTCTTCCACAGGGAATTACAACGGAACTGCCGCATCGCCGGGACAGCATTACGGAATTTATACTTCCGGGGCCTACTCAGGTGCTTACACCAACTACGGCTTCAGTTTCACTTCTGACCAATGGTGTACTGGCTGGCTGAGCGAAGCAAGTTCTTCACGTCACATGTTCGGTATGGATGGCTGCTGCCGGATACGCGACATTACCGACGGAAGCAGCAATACAGTCGCCGTGGTCGAACGCGTCCGTCAGGTACGTCGCGGTAATGGATGGCCGGAAACCTGGGGTTACACGAAATGGTTTGATTATGGCGGTGTCGTGTTGGATAGCGGGCAAATGAATTTATGGGGCAATACGACTCTGGGGGGCCCTGATGTCGCCGGCGTTTCATGGACTCCCTATTCCCCCGCCAGTTTTCACGTAGGTGGCGTTCATGTCTTGCTGGCCGACGGCGCAGTCCGCTTTGTAAGCGAAAACACTGACATTTCCACATTGCGAAACCTCTCAGCAATTGCCGATGGCAATCCCCTCGGAGAATGGTGATACTCTGCTTGTTCTCTGAAATCCACGACTTTCGCTGGTAGACTGCACTGCGCTCGCGCTGTAGTATTCCGTGCCAGTCACGTTTTGAGAATCTTTAAATCAGACCATCGACGCTTTAGTAAATAGAACAGGGCAACAGGATGTTTCAGTATATTAGATCGACCATACTTCTCTCAGGTTTGCTGATGTTGGCGGGCTGTTTCGGCGGCAGTTCAGAACCGCAAATTAAACTGGAGCCGGTAACTGGCACAGTGACCATCAATGAAGAGCCGGGGAGCCAGGTAGAACTGGTGTTCTTACCCCTGGATGGAACGCCGGGAACGGGCGCTTATGCCATCACTGATGAAACAGGCGCATTCACCCTGAAGCATCGTAACGGTGAGAACGGTATTGAAGCCGGGAAGTACAAAGTCATCTTTTCCAAGTTTGTGAAACCGGATGGCTCGCCCGTTCTACCAGAAGAAGACGCCGCCACTGTGGGCATCGAACAGCTACCGGCAATCTATACCAGCATGGAGCGAACGAACGTGCAAGCGGAAGTCCCCGCCGGCGGCAATACACTGCAGTTCGATCTGAAAGTAAAAACGAAGTGAGTTCCAGACAACGAATATGAACTCAGATTTCACACCCGGGGAAGACTGATTTTCAGTCTTCCTTTTTTTACGGCGCGTGATGCCTGACGCACCCCGAAAATTATGACCTGGCGTGTTCCTGATCGCTTTACTGGCACTGGAAATAGTCATAATGGTACTATGTTTGTGTCACACAATATGAGGGATACTTGGCATACAACCGCTTCAGAGTGGAATAACAAAAAAACTCAACTTGATTTTTACATTCTCTATTCCAGCATTTTATTACAGGAAACAGCATGAAACCACTAGCTCAGTTCATTCTCTTTTTTATGCTAAGCCTGTTCGCTTTCAGCCATGTTTCATTTGCCGATGATAACACGAAACCAGCAGCCAAAACGGAAAATGAGTCCGGTCTGAAAAATCCTCTGAGGTTGATCCTGCCTCCCATTATTTATGCTGTCCCCGGCCTTGAGACCAATGTCTATTTTGACAATGTAGTACTCGCCATTAACCCCGCGAATTATGTCTTCGATGTGCATTGTAACCGTGGATTTTTACAAAACGATCGCTGGACATATACGCCTGAAGAAAAAGATCTCGGCGATTATGCATTCGAACTGAAAGTTCTTGACCAGAATAATCAGGTCGTTTCTTCACAAAAATCAAGGCTCCGTGTCGTTCCCACAGCGACTGGAAAAGATAAAACCTTGAGCCTGCTGATGATCGGCGACAGTCTGACGCATGGTTCAATCTATGCCAGACACGTATTGGAACTCAGTAAAAAGTTCGAAGGACCGCAGCTCAAATTCGTTGGTTCGCATAACCCAAACAATGATCCAGAGGTTCGACATGAAGGTTATTCCGGCTGGACAGCACTTCGTTTTGCAACGCTTTTCAAGGAAACAGCAAGAACTGGAGATCATAAAGAACGGGGTAGCCCTTTTTTATATGCCGACGAACAGGGGAAACCCAAATTTGATTTCCCACGTTATTGCAAAGAGTTCAACGATGGTAAAGCTCCGGATGTCGTGACAATATTTCTCGGCCCGAATGATGTCTATTCCGCCTCCGATGAGACGATCGAAACGATTGCCGGCACGATGCTGAAAAACGTGGGTGCCTTAGTGGATATGATCCAGGCTTACAGCAAAGAAACGAAAATCGGCCTCATGTTACCAGTACCCCCGGCTGCGACTCAGAATGCATTCGGCAATCCCTACGATGGCAGTCTGACCCGCTGGCAATACAAACGAAACCAGCAATATGTGGTTGAACTGATGTCAAAACTTTACAAAGACAAAGCGGATCAGAATATTTTCCTCGTACCTACAAATTCAAATCTGGACTGCGTACATAATTACCCGACCAAAAAAGGACCTCTGAATTCGCGCAACCCGCAGGAAGTCGTACGTCAAAATAACGCCGTGCATCCTGATCTCAATGGATACCAGCAGATTGGTGATTCCGTCTTTTTCTGGTTGAAAGAAATGTCAAAATAACATTAAAAACAGACAGCAATGGACGAAACAACTTAAGTTCCGCTGTTCCAAAACAGCAGCAGTGGCCCTCATGGAGACCCAATGGGTTCAGGATTCTATGGTTTCGAATCCTGAACCCTTTTATGTTTCGGTTTCCACCTGAGTGCCCAGGCGGACGGCAGCAACTGCGGCTCGTCCACCTCTTACCGTCCCCTCCTTTCTCATCTGATGCGTCATCTTCACTGGTGAAATTACCTCTCGATACTGAATAATCCGATCTTGACCGCCTCTCGGCCATCGGGATGATGCTTAGTCCGCGTCGCGCGCGAGCACACGGTTTATTCAGCTGATGTTTCTGAACCTCTGAAGAAATTAACACTATAAAAGCCCCTTGTTTCAGCACGATTTTCAAAATCACTCCTCTTCGGCACCTCGTTTATCGATTGACATCGCAGAGTATCATTCCCCCTTCCGGAAACTTCATCAGAACTTCGCGGGAGATCACATGTCGTTCGCAGGAATATTTTCATACGACCCATTGACGCCTCCACGCCGTTAAAGATGATGCATCTCTCACACAATCGCAAAATGAAAAGTACCAGTAAACCGATCTCACTAACTATGCAATCAAAAGTAACTCTAACGACACATTCAGGCCGAGCACAGCAAGCAGGAACAAGGCAGATCAACACACAAAACCAGAGCATGAAATCATCCTCAAATAGTAGGGGCGAGACCCATGTGTCCGCCCGCCTGGAGACCTCACAACCCAAAAGTCGGTTAGAATGGAACCGGAAACCAGCTTCACACGTCCATTCCGCCCCATCCAGTGAGCGGCTCGGCGCCAGCCGCCGTTTCGAACAGCAGAAAGCAAACCACATCCAACAGCAACAAATCCTACCAGAGATAACCGGCCCCGCTCAGATGAACTTTCAACACCTTTTTCGCTCCCTGCAGGTTTCTCAGAATTTGTCGGCCCAGGTTCGAAGGCCCTGCATGATCATATCGATAGAAACTGTTCCGACGTAAAGTGCTGTGATGCGTCCCATGATCTCGATATACCTGTTAATTAACGCTTCCCGAGTTTGATTCACCATATCGTGTATGAATTTAAGCAATATTATTGTTGCAAGACAGATGAAAACAGCAGTCACAACAATCGTGCATGCCACCAGCGGTTCATGCCTTTTACCAATCAGGACACAGGCGCTAATGGTACCCGGGCCAATCAGCACTGGCATCGCAATCGAACCAGAAATGTTCGCGGATTCTCCTCTTAATGCTTCAATCACAACGGGACCGTGAAATACAAACTGAATTCCAATCAGGAGAAAAACAATGCCTCCGAAAATTTGGAATGATGCAAATTCGACTTGCATGACACCTGTAAATATCTTGTCTCCAAGAATCACAAAGCTACAGAAAATAGCGCTGGTAATCAGACCAGCCCTCATCAGTACATTACGAAATTGTTTCTGTTTAAGCTTTTGGACCACATCAACCAGATAAATAATCACCAGGAATGGGTTGAGAAGTGTTAACAAAAGTGCCGTGGATCGGAAAACATCAGTCATAGTTTTTTTGAATCGAACGTTCTGGAGGTTAAGCGTGTAAACACCGGTCGAATACTGCAGCGCGACCCGGTCTGAAGGGGTATCGCTCGGGGTTGGATAGTTCCATTCTAGCTTGAGTTGGGAATGATTGAAAGAACGTAGGTACTCGTCGGATACAAATAGTCCGTCGAACCTTTAAATCCCGCGGTAAATAAATCCTTCAAATCATAATCTGGTGAAAATAACTGACGTGAGTCGGAGCATGTTTGTCGTGGCGAACTGTTCATTGATCGTGTTTCCGTGCGAACGCGCCCTATTTCAAGAGCCGTGCACGTTCGTCAGGTTTTGTGGGAATCTCACCTGGGGTACGGTCCCGCAGAATCCGATTCTCTTTTTTCAAGTGTGAGGACGTATTGGGCCAACAGGCTGTCGGAAGCGGTAGCAATCAGTATCAGCAAAGCACGACCGGCCCGTCGCCCGGATCAATGGGGGGACAATCCGAAATCGAAAGCACTTCCGCCGCCCCCACCACATGCAGTTCGGGCATGTGGAGCTCAATCACCGCTCCCGGCTGCGCACGATGCCGAGATATCCAGCTTAATGGCCGCAGCAGTTCGGCTTCAAAATAAGTGCCGTCCGGTTTCCGCATCCGCACCGACAACAGCCGCCAACCCTCCGGCGTCGGATCAATCGTCGATTCCGTTTGAATCCGAATCGGATTCTGACCGACCACCCGCATCTCCTGAATCGGCGTCGTGATCGCGCGCGGCGGTGTGACAGCCGGGCTCAAAGCCGCCTGCGCAGAAGGCAACATCGACCCATCGGCCCCGCCAACCAATCCCGGAGCCACTTTCCAGAAACAGAAACTGGTCAACAGCAAACAGCCGAAGATGGCTATTTTTCGAAAGAATTCAGACATGAAAACGATTCTTTGATTTGATGAGGAGTTTTTATCCTGCTGAGGGTTTACCTGTTTGGAATAGGATTATGTCATTTTGCCGTCCGAGAAATAATTGGTTCGATCAGAGAATTAAAAAAAGTATGAGTATTATAATTAACACCTCATTGGTAAATACTTTTTCAACAATACATACTTTTTATTGTCCGACTTTGTTAGGTTAAGCGAAGTAATTCAATACATCGGCGGGTATTCGCTCATCCGAAACTAGCCTACTGGCAATTGACTTAGCAATCGCCAAAGACTCCGGAACTTCTCTCAACGCACCCACGAAAGCCGAGATACTAAATTGACCCTCTTTGGTATTTTCAGGTGCCCTGAGATGACGTTTCACCAATTCCTCGCACCACCCAGGCGCTCGATCGTTTAAGGTAGGCAGCCCCTTGCTAAGCGATTCATAAACCACAGTTGGATCAACCCGCTCTATGGCATGCATAAGAACCGACATTTCGTCGTAGTAATCAAAATCATCCGCAAAGGACGTTAGTAACACATCTAAACTTTCTGCTGTGCCATCTGTTGCCAATCTGTTGGTAAGAGCTATGAACTCTTGGGTGTTGTCAGAGTAGAGCGATTTAGAGAGTTCCTCTGAAGTTGTCATCTGGTGTGTACCTTAAAATAGATCAGGACGGAGACTCCGCCACTCACTGATTACTTCCCTCAAAGACCGCCTTACATCCGAGCCGTACAATCCATCATCCATGTAGATTCTGCGAGCATCCCATATATCTCGGCCGAGCGCCTCCCTGAAGGATTCTTCCAAAAGGGCTGAATCTCTTCCCTTAGGTCCGAAAGATCTAGTCCGTGGGTGTCTCCCTGTGTTGGATGGATAGAAGTGCTGCATATTCAAGGCAATCCCATCCGCATGCTTCATTCCAAGAACTTCACGGATGTATTTCGACGATGGCATATGGTGTCCAGTAACGTTGTCGCCAACCTCTCCTGGCAAGTCAGCAAATCGCCCAGTTGCAAGCTCACCAGGCAAAAGGGGGCCTCTAGCGGTAGGTAGCGGTCCAACTGGAGCATCGTATTGAACTACTCCTCTCCTTGGGGTATTTATATCACTTGAGGATATTAACCTAGCGCTTCTGCTGCCCTTGTCAAACACGTACAGATCAGGATCACATG